>JAABUQ010000479.1_pt1 | contig 92216 bp, 76 predicted proteins | sample 5560001 | NCBI WGS metagenome assembly JAABUQ01 (sample SAMN10711888, study PRJNA513371) | rock metagenome | isolation source: Antarctica rocks | place: Antarctica: Victoria Land, Finger Mt nord | collected 2015-12-18
AGGACGGCATCGTCGGCGAGTTCAAGTCCGGCTCCGCCCGCGAGGTCCTCTACACCTGGGAAGAGTGGGAGCAGCTCAAGAACGGCGGCGAGCCGACCGGCAACGCCGCCTGAGTCGTTCCGTCCGCCGCGGGGTTACCTCGCCGACAGCGACGAACCGGTCGCCATCGGTACGGCCGCGAGGCCGCGGCTCGGGTCCCGGTGGAACAGGGCGTCGGCGGCGGCGGTCAGGGCGAAGACGACGAGGGTCAGGCCGATGAACGTGCCGAAGCCCCAGAGGATCGGCACGAAGGTCGCCAGGATCGCCCCGAGACCGGCCCCGATCGCGTCCAGAGCGAAGACCGAGAGGGGGTTGGCGGCGGCCCGCTCGAAGAGGGCGGGGAAGAAGGTGCCGGTGGTCAGCGCGATCGGGGCCGCGGCCAGGAGCACCGCCGTCACCTGGAGCTGCTGCCCCAGGACAGTGAGGGTCCCGAGCCCGATCGCCGAGAGCACGATCAGCCAACCCCGTGGCACCCGGGTCCCGACGAGGCTTCCCAGGCCCGAGAGGGTCAGGAAGTAGACGATCGCCAGGGCCAGGGCGTCGTCGTAGACGAACAGGCGGCGGAAGATCGCCAGGACCAAGGCGTGCTCCATCAGGAGGAAGTTCGCCCCGATCAGGATCGCCAGGGCCGAGACCGCGGGATAGGGCCGACCGGGGATGCCCGGGTCGCCTCGACGGCGGAGGGCCAACCAGACGCCCCCGCCGATCGTCGCCATCAGGCCCCCCGCCAGGCCGAAGAGCGTGTGGACCTGGTCCATCGAGAGGATGTACCGGACGTTGCCGGCGAGGTAGGGCTTCTCGTCGGTGATCGGCACGAACAGCGGGTCTTCGGCCACCTCGTGCCTCCTCGGCAGCGCCGGGGCCGCCCTCGGGTCCTTCGGGTCGATCATCAGCAAGGCCGCGAGTTCGGCCGGCTCGGGCGGCGCGGTCGACCGGTCGCGGGGCGCCAGGATCAGCCACTCCCCCTGATTCCGGTAGGCGGCGGCGGGCATCCCCAGGGCCCGGAGGGTCCGCACGTACTGGTCGGTGAGGACCCCGTCCTCGTCGAGCCCGCCGGGATACCAGATCGCCAGGGTGCCCCGCTCGGTCAGGTGGTCGCGGAGGAGCTTGTAAGCCTCGAAGGTCCGGATCATGTTGCCCGGCTCGATCATCATCTGGGCGTAGCCGCCGACGCTGGGCAGGTAGATCAGGTCGAAGGACTCCTTCGAGTGCTCGAAATAGCCCCGGGCCTCGGCCCGGACCGGCTCGACCCCGGGGGCCTCGTAGACCCGGCCGAATTGGTCGAGCAGGTGCTTTCGCCCGCGGACCGCGTCGAAGACCGCCGGCTCCAGCTCGAGCGCGACGATCCGGCAGCCGACCATCCGCTCGGCCAGCCGGACCTGCCGGCCGCCGCCCGCCCCGATGATCGCGATCGACTGCTCGCGCCGGGTCCTGAGGATCGGGATCGCACCCAGGCTCGGGGCGGAAAATCCCATCCATGAATCATATTCCCACTGGAACATGTCGTTGTAGAAGCCGTAGTAGCGGGCCCCGCCCGGCGCCGCCAGGATCTCGCAGAGGCTGTACCGCCCCCAATTCTGATAGACCGATCGGCAGCCCATCTTGGTCTTGTAATCGTGCGTCGATTGGACGCCTTGCCCCTTGTAGAGCGCGAGGAAGTGCCCTTCGAGCCCCGGCACCATCAGGGCGAGGCCCAGGGCCAGGGATTCGACGCCGGCGACCACGCGAGCGGCAGACCCCGGGCCGATCGCCGCGATCGAGCCGGCGATGCCGAGGAACGCGAGAATCTGGATCCTGGCCATCCCCAGGCTCGGCAGGGCGAGCTTGAGGAAGACATAGGCCGTCGCCGCGCCGAAGAGGGCCAGCGCGTAGACCAGCCGCATCCGACCGCCGAACCTCGACCGCCCGTACTGATAACCGAGGTACTCGCACATCCCGCACGCGGCGAAGAACGGCAGGAACAGCCCGGCGAAGACCGCGACCTGGCCGACCAGGCCGCCGAGCTCGATGTCGAAGAGGTGGGCCCTGAGGTAGTCGAACCGCTTCGCCACGAGGCAGCAGCCGACCGACGCCGCCATCATCGCCTGCAGGGCCCACAGGCCCGAGAGGAGCGACCGCCTCCCGCCCGGCAACCATCGGGCCGCCAGGAAGGCGCCGACCGGGAAGCCGACGAAGAGGAGGTCGAAGAACAGCGACGGCATGATGAAGAAACTGAGCAGCTTGAAGATCGAGAGCGTGAAGAGAGCGGTGGAGAACGACAGGCCGAACAAGCCGACGGCCAGCGCCGACAACGGCGCATGGTCTCCCTGGGGGCGGGCCATGGGCGGACACTCCTGGCTCGTTCCCGATCGATCCGCGGATCACGGCCGAGAGGAGCCGAGACTCGCCGGGGATCGATCGCGAGCTATCACAGTCTCGACCGGCGCCTCGCCCGAAGCAAGGGCTCAAACCAAGAACCTTGCATCCGTCCGATTCGATCAACAAATCCGCCGATCGGCCCGGGATAGGCTGCTAACGACGACCCCGTTTCGCGATAGTGTTGGGAAGCCCGAACGTCCCGACAGCGGATCTCGTTCCCTACCGGTTCTCCATCTCGCCCAGCGGTGTACTGGGTTCGTTTTGGAAAACCACTCCGTCGGGGTCTGGTTGGGTCAGAGATTCGCGTCGCCTGTCGGCATTCATACTTCGGAGAATCTACCTTGATCGCCTGTCTTGCCCTGATCTTCGCGTCAACTTTGATCTCCGCGGACCCGGTCGCCAGGCCGATCTACATCAAGGCGGGGGCCCTCTTCGACGGCACCGGTGACGTCCTGCTCCGCGACCAGGCGATCTTGATCGAGGGGGATCGGATCAAGGCGATCGGGCCGGCCTCGGGCCTGCCTTGCCCGAGCGGGGCGGAGGTGGTCGACCTCGGCGGCTCGACGGTCCTGCCGGGCCTGATCGACTGCCACACGCACCTGGGTTCGCGGGCGGATCGGTACGACGAGATCCTCAAGTTCCGCGACACGCCCAACCATTCGGCGTTCGCCGCGGTCCTGCACGCGAAACGGACGCTGGAGGCGGGCTTCACCACGGTCCGGGACGTGGGGTCGCGGCCGTTCCTGGCCTGCGACCTGCGCGACTCGATCGAGGAAGGGTTCCTCGAAGGCCCCCGGATCGTCGCCAGCGGGCCGGGGATCTCGATCACCGGCGGGCACGGCGACCTCAACCGGTACGCGCCCCAGGTCGAGGTCCGCTCGTTCCCCGAGCACCGCGACTTCAAGATCGCCGACGGCGTCGACCAGGTCCGCCAGGTCGTCCGGGCCCAGGTCAAGTATGGGGTGGACGTGATCAAGGTGAACGCCTCGGGCGGCGTCCTGTCGAGGGGGGATGCGCCGGGGGCCCCGCAATACTCGCTGGAGGAGCTGAAGGTGCTGGTCGAGGAGGCCCACGCCGCCGGCCGGAAGGTCGCGGCGCACGCCCACGGGGCGGTCGGGATCAAGAACGCGGTCCGGGCGGGCGTCGACTCGATCGAGCACGGCAGCCTGATCGACGAAGAGGGGATCAATCTCATGGTCGAGCGCGGTACGTGGCTCGTCGCCGACATCTACAATGATGATTATTTGCTGGGCAAGGCGATCGAGTTCAAGCTCCCCGCCGAGATGATCGCCAAGGAGAAGATGGTCGGCCAGGTCCAGCGCGACAACTTCGCCAAGGCGGTCAAGGCGGGCGTCCGGGTCGCCTTCGGGACCGACGCCGGCGTCTACCCCCACGGCGACAACGCCCGCCAGTTCTTCTACGAGGTCAAATACGGCCTGAGCCCGAGCCGTGCGATCCGCTCGGCCACCTCCGACGCCGCCGAGCTGCTGGGCATGGCCGACCGGGTCGGCCGGCTCGCCCCCGGATACTTCGCCGACATCATCGCCGTCGAGGGGGACCCCCTGGCCGACGTCCGGCGGCTGGAAACCGTCCGGTTCGTGATGAAGGGGGGCAAGACCGTCAAGGCCGGGCCGGCTCCAGCCGCTGTCGGCTCGAAGTAGCCTCGTCCTCGGGGTGGCGCAGGTCGTTCAGGGAGCCGAGCCGCGCCAGGTCGGGCCAGAGGCCCCGGGTCAGGAGCACCACGGCCAGCGAGCCCAGGCCGCCCCCGACGACCGACGGCACCGGGCCGAACCAGGCGGCGGTCATTCCCGACTCGAAGCTGCCCAGCTCGTTGGAGCAGCCGATGAAGATCGCGTTGACCGCCGACACCCGCCCCCGGAGCCGGTCCGGGGTGAGCACCTGCATCAAGGTCGAGCGGACCACGACGCTGATGTTGTCCATCGCCCCGGTCAGGGCGAGCAGGACGAACGAGAGGTAGGCGTTCCGCGACAGCCCGAATCCGATCGTGGCCAGGCCGAACCCGGCCACCGACCAGAGCAGGGCCGGGCCCGCCCTCCGGAGGGGAGGTCGGTGCGCCAGGGTCAGGGCCATGATCGACGCGCCGATCGAAGGTGCGGCGCGGAGCCAGCCGAGGCCGACCGGGCCTGTCTGGAGGATGTCGCGGCTGAAGATCGGCAGCAGGGCCACCGCCCCGCCGAGGAGGACGGCGAAGAGGTCGAGGGTGATCGTCGCCAGGATCATCGGGCTCGACCGGACGAAGTGGAAGCCGGCGGTGAACGAGCCGAGTGTCGCCGGCCCTTCCATCCGCTCGACGGCCCGAGGGCGGATCGGCGCCAGGAGGCCGATCACGGTCAGGGCGAGGGCGGCGTCGAGCAGGTAGACCGGCGTCGCCCGCCCCGCCAGGGCGATGATCAGGCCGCCGAGGGCCGGCCCGACGACCGAAGCCACCTGCCAGCCGCTGCTGTTCCAGGTCACCGCCACCCCGATCAGGTGGTCGGGCACGAGCTGGCGGAGGATCGAACCCCGGGCGGTCATGCTGATCGCCTGGGCCGCCCCAGCCAGGACCAGGCAGGCATACATCAGGCCGACGGGCCCCTCGAAGTAGGACAGGAGGGCCAGGCCGATCGAGCCGACCATCGTCAGCCCTTGGGCGAGCATGATCAGGGTCTTGCGGTCGTGCCGGTCCGCCGCGTGCCCGGCCGGCAGGGCCAGGGTGATGACGGGGATGACCATCGCCAGGCCGACCAGGCCGAGCGCCGAGGCGGATCGGGTCCGCTCGTAAAGCTCCCAGCCCACCGCCACGACCTGCATCTCGGCCCCCGCCGAGGAGCAGATCCCGGCCATGAGGTAGCGTCGGTACGATCGGAGGCGGAGGGGGGCGTAGGGGTCGTGATCGGGTCTAGCTGGGGCCGCGTCCATGAACTCTCGCCGATGAATGAAGGGGTGCGGGCGCGATCGCCCGCCTCAGTGGGCGACCAGGGCGGTCCCGCCTCGACGGTCCACGACCCGGCCGATCACCGCCGAGGCCAGGGCGCCGCCGGCCTCCAGGGCTTGGACGAGCCGATCCAGAGAATCCGGCCGGACGGAGATCAGGAGGCCGCCCGAGGTCTGGGCGTCGAACAGGTATTCCAGCCGGAGCGGGTCCGCCCCGGCCCGGACGACGAGGCGGTCGCCGACGAACTCGCGGTTCGACTTCGTCGCTCGGGTGAAGGACTTCGGGCCGACGAGGCCCTCCGACCCTTCGATCAGGGGGAGGGCGGCGAGGTCGACCTCGATCGTCAGGTTCGCCCCTTCGGCCATCTCCAGGGCATGGCCCGCCAGGCCGAAGCCGGTCACGTCGGTCACCCCGCCGGCCCCACCGGCCCGGTTCAGGGCGTCGCGGCCGACGGCGTTGAGCTGGGTCATCCCGGCGATCGCGCGGTCGAGGACCTCGGGCGGGCAGGCGTCCTTCTTGCTGGCCGTGGTCACGAAGCCGGTGCCGAGCGGCTTGGTCAGGACCAGGACGTCGCCGACCCTCGCCCCGGCGTTGGTCCACACCTGCGCCGGGTCGACCAGGCCGGTCACGCTCAGGCCGTACTTGATCTCGGCGTCCCGGACCGAGTGGCCGCCGAGGACGACGGCGCCCGCCCTGATGACCTGCTCGCCCCCCCCTCGGAGGATCTCGCCGAGGATCTCCAGCGGCAGTTGGTTGTCGGGGAAGCCGACGATGTTGAGGGCGGTGACCGGTCGGGCGTTCATCGCATAAAGGTCGGACAGGGCGTTGGTCGCGGCGATCCGGCCGAACGTGGCGGGGTCGTCCACCAGGGGGGGGAAGAAGTCGAGCGTCTGGACCATCGCCAGGCCGGGCGCGACGAGGTAGACCCCGGCGTCGTCGGAGGTTTCCGTGCCGACCAGCAGGTTGGGGTCGGCCGGGCGAGGTGGCAAGCCGCGCAGGACCTGCGCGAGACCCGAGGGGGCCAGCTTGCCGGCTCACCCGGCGCAGTTGGCGTAGTCGGTCAGGCGTTTCTGGCGACCGGGGTTCAAGGGGGGAGCCGCTCCTTCCGGTCGCCGGAGGGGAAGGCTCAGGCCCCCAGGGCCGCCCCCACCGCCTCGACCATCGCGTCTTCGTCGGGGAACTCGCCGGTCGCCCGCTTCGAGTAGAGGAGCTTGCCGCCCACGCTCAGCTCGAAGCAGCCTCCCTTGGAGGGGATCATCTCGTATCGCCGGATGGCTCGCTTGAAGGCGGGCAGGAGCTTCGCCGTCAGACTGACGGCCTGGGGTTCGTAGCCTCAGAGGGCGCAATATTCGAGGACGACGTCCACGGCTTGGCTCCGATCAAGGTGGGGGTGAGGGGCGAAGGTCGGGCTTGGCCGGGTTCTCCGCCCAATCATCATAGGCCGGCGTCAAGCTCCGGCCATCGGGCAGGCCCGCATCATTGATGGGCGGGGGCGGGGGCTGCCAGTCGCGGCTCATCAGGTCGGCCCAGCGATGGAGGTCGGGCACGCTCTGGAAGATCAGCTTGAGGCAGGCGGTGATCGGCATCGCCAGGATCAGGCCGACCAGGCCCCAGAGGAAGCCCCAGAACAGGCAGGCGATCAGGATCACCGTGCCGTTGAGGTCGAGCGACCGGCCGAGGATCCAGGGGGTGATCAGGTAGCCTTCGAGCGCCACGACGCCGAGGTAGACCGAGGCCACGATCAGGGCGTCGCCCACCGAGTCGAACTGGGCCAGGGTCACCAGGGCCACGGCCGAGCCGCCGAGGATCTGGCCGACGTAGGGGATGAAGTTGGTCAGGGCGGCGAAGAGGCCGAGGGCCAGAGGGAACCGGACCTGGTACTTCCAGAGGAAGCCGGCGATCACCAGGCCCATCGCCAGGTTGATCACGAGCCGGGCGAGGAGGAACGAGCGGATCTGCCGGGTGAGGTCTCGCAAGGTCCGCTCGGCCGCCGCGGCCTCCCTCGGGGTCGTGGCGAAGAAGCGGATCGCCTTGGGCGTGAGCATCTCGCTCTCGGCCAGCAGGAAGAGGACCAGGATCAGGACGATCAGCCCCTGCGCGACCCAGCCCGACAGGTCGGCCAACCCCCGGGTGAGGCTCTCGTTGAGCTGGATCTTGTTGCGGTCGCCGAGCTTGTTGATCGTGTCGGGCTCGGGCAAGATCCGCTTGAAGAACGGCTTGTCCACGAGGAAGTCGTTCATGTGGTGGCTGGCCTTACCCGCCAGCAAGGTGATCTCGCCCGGCAGGCTGGCCGTTGCCTGGACCAGGCTCTCGGCGGTGAGGCTGGCGATGTACAGGCCCAGCACCGTCGTCAGCAGGAAGAGGACGGCCGCCGCCACGGTGGCGCTCATCGGCAAGATCCGCCGGAGCAGCGTCGTGAACGGCGCGAGCATGCACGCCAGGACCAGGGCCAGCGTGATCGGGATCAGGATCGCCTTGAGGAGAAACAGGGCGGCGACCGTCGCCAGGACCGCCAGGATCGCCAGCGAGACCGAGGCGTGCCGAGCCCCCGCGACCGCCTCCCGAGTTGCCATCGACCGAGACTCCCCACCCAGCGAAGTTGCTTGATCGATGATCACCGCATCCCCCGGAGATGGCAAGGGACCGGCGGATTGCCCGGACTTCGGGCGGCCCCTATGATCGGACCGAGGGCCGGGCCAAATTCCGGCCGCCCTGACCCCGGGAGGATCGCCCGATGATCGCCTCCAGCGTCGGCTTGAACCTGCTGCTCGGCCTGTCGGCCCTCGCTGCTACCGGGCCCGAGGACGCTCGCTCGGGGCGCTGCCCCGAGTGCGGCCGGGATGCCGTCGAGGTCCGGTCCGACGTGGCGGCCCTCCGGACCTCGCCCCGGTGGCGGGCCAGGGCACGTGCGGCCCGGCGACTGGGCGAGGTCGACGCCAAGGGGCACCCCGAGGCGGTCCTCGCCCTGGCCTCGGCCCTGGCGAACGACCGCGAAGGGCGGGTCCGCGAGGACGCAGCCGTGTCGCTCCGACGAATCGCCCCGCCGATCCCGGCCATCCACGAGGCGATCGACCGGGCAAGCCGGCTCGATCCCGATCGCGTGGTCCGGAGGGAAGCCCGATCGGCCCTCGACGCCCCTCGCAAGCGCTGCATGGCCGATTGCCCGATCTGCGGCCCGCTGCCGACCGGCTCGGCCTTCCGGAGCCCGGTCACCATTCCCCCCGGCTGGGAGGCGTGGTTGGGGTCGGAAGGGGCTTCTCGGACGCCGATTCCGGGGCCGAAAGCCATCCCGCCCTCGGACCTGCCCGAAGCACTGCCCGAACCCTGATCAGTTCCGTTTCAGGACGCCCGAGGAAATCGCCCCGGGATCTTTGGAGATCCGCTCGGAGAAGGTGATCAGGTTCCGGACAACGGGCCTGGCCAGGGCGAGGATCTCGTTCATCGACAAGGCCGCCCGGTTGAGATTGTCGTACAGCTCCTTGCTCAGGACCATCTGCTGAATGGTACCGTTGGGATTGAGTCTCCCCTTGCCGTCGGAGAGCCCGGCGGTGAGCAGGCCCATGTCGGCGGCGATCCGGTTGATCCGGTAGACGGCCTGGCCCATGCTCGTCGTGGGGATCGACTTGGTGGCGGGCTCCCCGAGGTCCTTGAACACCGGCGAAAGGTCCTTGATCCCGTCGTCGAGCCTGGCCGACACGGCGTCGAGGCGGGCGATCATCTCCTTGATGCGGGCGGTGGTCTCGGGGTCGAAGGCCGAGGCGAGCTTCTCGGCGACCTGCCTGAGGTTGGCGATCGCGGGCCGGATGTCGACCTCGTTCTCGGCGATCACCTTGTTGATCCCCTTGGCGGCGGCCGAGACGTTCCGGCCGGTCTCGCCGAACGTGTCCATGAACTCGTCGATCTTCTCGGCCTTCTTGGCGACCGCCGCGAAGCTGTCGGCGGCGTTCTTGATCGAGGCGAGCGTCCCCCCCACCTTCTCGAAGGCGGCGTTGGCGGCGGCCAGCATCTTGGACGGGTCGGGCGAGATCTCGCCCTCGATCTCGGGTGCGTTTTGAGGCGTCTCGCCGTACTGGAGGTTGTCGCCGCTGATGCCGGGGAGCATGTCGATCGACACGTCGCCGATCAGGGACCGGCTGATCTTGGCCTTGGAGTCCTTGCGGAGCTTGTACTTCCGCTCCAGCGAGAGGATCACGAGCACGCCGTCGGGCTGGTTGGGCCGGTCGTCGAAGGCGATCGAGAGGACCTCGCCGATCCGGATGCCCGACTTGCGGACCGTCACCCCTTCGGCCACCCCGGGGGCCTCGGCGTAGCGGACCTTGACGAAGGCGTGGTCGCGGAACAGCGAGGGGGACTCGCCGAACCAGATGACCAGCATCAGGAGCACCATGCCCGCGACCATCACGAACAAGCCGATCTTGAATTGCATGACCCGTTCGTTCATGGCCGGCCTGGTCCTCTCGGATCGGATTCGCGGACCGTTTGGGGCCGGGCCGCGGGCTTCGGGTCGCTTGGGGAGTTCCGTGCTCGGGCGAGGCGGGATCGGTCACGGGTTCATTGCTTGCCGAGGCTCAGCTCGCGGAGTCGCTCGCCGGCCTCGCCCCGGACGAACTGGCGAATCCGCAGGTCGGGGTGATCTTCGAGGGCCTGGGGCGGGCCGTCGTAGATCACCTGGGACTCGTCGGGGTTGAGCCGGGAGATCGGGTAGAGCATCACCACGCGGTCGGCCACCTTGGCCACGGTTTTCATCTCGTGGGTGACGACCACGCCGGTCGCCTTCTTGGTCCGCTGGGTCTGGAGGATCAGCTCGTTGATGACGTCGGTCATGATCGGGTCGAGCCCGGTCGTCGGCTCGTCGTAGAGCATGACCTCGGGGTCCAGCGCCAGGGCCCTGGCCAGGCCGACGCGCTTCCGCTGGCCGCCGGAGAGTTCGGCCGGCTTCTTCTGCTCCAGGCCGGGGGGCAGGCCGACTTCGAGCAGGCGCTCGGCGACGACCCGTTCGAGCGTCGCCCGGTCGAACAGGTCGTGCTCGCGGGGGCCGAAGGCGACGTTGTCGAAGATCGTCAGGCTGTCGAAGAGGGCGGCCATCTGGAAGAGGAAGCCGAATCGGAGCCGGGCCCTGACCATCTCCCGCTCGTTGAGCTTGGCGAGGTCCTTGCCGTCGAACCGGACAACGCCGACGGAGGGCTTGAGCAGCCCGATCATCAGCTTGAGCATGACGGTCTTGCCGCAGCCGCTCTCGCCGATGATGCAGACGGTCTGCCCCCGCTGGATCGTCAGGTCGATGTTGCGGAGCACGGCCTGCTGGCGGAACTGCATGCTCACGCCCCGGAGCTCGATGATTGGCCCGCCCTGGGCCGTCGTCGCTTGCGCCGGCCGTTCGTCCACGTGGTTCATAGGAGGCCCGCCGTCTCGGGCCAGATCATCCGGTAGGCGGCGTTCCAGAGGAAACCGATGACGAAGTCGAGGGCGAGGATGGCGATGAATGAGTAGACGAACGCCTCGGTCGCCGCCTTGCCCACCCCCTCGGCCCCGGCCTTGGAGTGGAACCCCCGGTGGCAACTGATCAGGGCGATCGCCGAGCCGAAGAAGTAACTCTTGAAGACCCCGGCCAGGATGTCGAGCCCGCCAACGTACTGGCGGGAGTGGTACCAGTAGTAGAACGAGTCCACGCCCAGCAACTGCGTACTCACCACCGCGCCGCCGATCACGCCCATGAAGTCGGCCATGAGGGTCAGCAGGGGGATCAGGAGGAAGCAGGCGAGGAACCGGGGGACGGCCAGGTAATTGATCGGGTTGGTGCCCAACGCCGAGAGGGCGTCGATCTGCTCGGTGACCCGCATGGTCCCCAGCTCGGCCGCCATCGACGAGCCGACCCGGCCGGCAAGCATCGTGGCGGCGAGGACCGGGCCCAGCTCCTTGACGAGCGAGATGTTGATCACCGAGCCGAGCCGGGTGGCCAGGCCCATCATCTCGAACTGGCTGTAGGCCTGGACCGCCAGCACCATGCCGATGAAGGTCCCGGTGATGGCGACCACCGGCACGCTCTGGACCCCGATGGCGTAGAAGTTGGGGACCAGGACCGACCAGTGCGGCCTGCGGCGGAAGAGCCAGCCCATCGTCAGGGCCGAGAACTCCGAGAGGCCGCCGACCTCGACGATCGCGTTGAGGACCTGCTCGCCGACCTTGTGGACCGCCGTCTGCCCCGGGTCGGAGCCGTCCACCTCGGGATCGTTGATCACGGTGGGCGGAGAGGCGACAGCCATCCGGTCGAACTCCTTCCGAACGCCCTCGGTCGGAGTCGGACCGTCGGCGGACGGTGCGCAAACCTGGGCGAGTGGGCCAGCCCCATCCCTTGGGTCGGCGTTATTCTCGCCTAACTCCAGGAAAAGGCAAGCCCGACCGATTACGCAACTTGCGAGCCGCCGCGAGGGTTCGCCGGCGGATCTCAGACCACCCCGACCACCTGCCCGTTGAGCGGGGGCGGTGCCTCCTCGAACACGCCGATCTTGCGGAACTTCTCGTAGCGACGCTGGAGCAATTCCGCCCGTGGCAGCTCATCGAGTTCGCGGAGCGAGCGGGTCAGGAACGCCTTGACCGCCGAGGCCGCCCCTCGGTGGTCGCGGTGGGCCCCGCCGAGCGGCTCGGGCACGACCTCGTCGATGATCCCGAACCGGAGCAGGTCTCGCCCGGTGAACTTGAGGGCCTCGGCCGCCCGGGGGGCGTGCTCGGCCCCTTTCCAGAGGATCGTGGCGCAGCCTTCGGGGCTGATGACCGAGTAGTAGGCGTGTTCGAGCATCGCGACCCGGTCGCCCAGGCCGATCCCGAGGGCGCCGCCGGAGCCCCCTTCGCCGATCACGAGGCAGACGATCGGGGTGTCGATCCGGCTCATCGCCATCAGGGCCTCGGCGATGGCGAGGGCCTGGCCCCGCTCCTCGGCGGCGATCCCGGGGTAGGCCCCCGGGGTGTCGATGAAGGCGACGATCGGCAGGCCGAACTTGGCCGCCATCTTCATCTTGAGGATCGCCTTGCGGTACCCCTCGGGGTGGGCGCAGCCGAAGTTGCAGGCGGTCCGCTCGGCCAGGCTCCGCCCCTTCTGATGGCCGACGAACATCACCTTGCGGTCGCCGAGGTGGGCCAACCCGGTGATGATGGCGCCGTCATCGCCGATCGCCCGGTCGCCGTGCAGCTCGACGAAGCGGTCGAAGACGAGTTCGAGGTAGTCGCGCGACTGGGGGCGGTTCTGGTGGCGGGAGACCCGGACGGTCTGCCAGGGGTCGAGGTTGGCGAAGATGGTCCGCTTGAGGGTGGCCAGCTCGCGCCTCATCTTGCGGATCGAGTCGGCCGAGGTCGTGGCCGCCTCGGTCCCGCCCTTCTGATTGGCGTAGAGGGTTTCCATCTCGAAGAGGCGGGCTTCGAGCTCGTAGATCGGCTCTTCGAACGGCAGGCGATGCTCTTTGACGAGGGCCATGGGCCACCGATTCCTCGAGGGTTCGCCGCCCCCAAGGTCCGGGCGGCGGGATGGGCCGGCGTCACTGGAAGTCGCGGGAATGGTCCGGTGCCGGGTCGCCCAGGAAGATCCGGATCCTGGACATCCGGCTGAGGACCAGGTGGAGGTCCTGGGGTCGGTCGACCGGCTTCTTGCGGATCATCTCCATGACGAGCTCGGAGAACTCCTTGGTGATCTCCTTGTTGAAGACCGTCGGCGGGACCGGGGCCTCGCGGATGTGCTTGTTCAACAGCTCGTTCTCGGAGTTGGCCCGGAACGGCTGGCGCCCGCAGGCCAGCTCGTAGCAGGTGATCCCGAAGCTGTAGATATCGGCGGTCGGGGCGGGCGACTCGCAGCGAATCTGCTCGGGCGACATGTAGCTCTTGGTCCCCTGGCGGGGGACCTTCACGCCCATCAGCTTGCCGAAGCCCGAGACCGGCCGACGGGTCAGGGTGTAATCGATCACCCGGACCTCGCCGGTCTTGTTGCACATGATGTTCTCGGGCTTGACGTCGCGGTGGATCCAGTTCTTGTCGTGCATGTAGGCCAGGCCCGAGGCCGCCTGGCTGATGATCCGGTGCATGCTGTTCTTGAGGACCGGGAAGTCCTTGGGCTTGTGCAGGGCCAGGCGGAGCTGGAAGCCGGGGAAGTAGTCCATCACGAAGTAGGGCTGGTCGCGATCCTTGACGTAGTGGTGGACCTTGATCAGGTTCTTGTGGTGGAACTCCATGCCGAGCTTGGCCTCGAACTCGAACGACTTCCGCTCGGAGGCGTCGTCCGACCGCGAGGACAGGAGCTGCTTGACGGCGAACCGGCGATTGCTCGCCTCGTGCAGGACCTCCATGACGATCGAGGTCGAGCCGGGGTAGATGGTCCGGACGTAGCGATAATCGCCGATCCGTTCCTCGCCAGTCGTATTCGTCGCCACGGGTCGCACTCCCGAGTCACGCCGCGGTCGGGCAACGGCCGCACGGACCCGCCCTGTTCCCCGGGAGATCGCCGGGGCCGGATCGGCCGAACTGATACCGTCCCCATCGACCGAAGGGGGTCATCTTATCAAAGGACACGTCGGGCTGGCAACTTCGATGATCGTCAGAAGTCTGGCGGGGGGCCGGGCGACACGCTTGGCGTGCCGGCGCCGACCCGGTAGACTGTGCAACATTACGAGCAACGAATCCGGTCGTGACGAGGCGACCGGCCTCATCCTGCCTCCGGACCCCCGGGGCGGCCGGGGCCTCGGCGGGGGGATGCGTCCATGGCAAGCTCGCATCGGGACGACCTGGCGTCGCTCAAGATCGACCGGGGCGGGCGCGAGACCGGCCGGCCCCGGCGAGGGCCGAACCCTCGCGCGGCCCGGGGCGGGCCGGGGCTCGGCATCCGCCTGCTCTCGACCCTGCTCTGGCTCGTCCCGCTTGGGGCGATCGGCGTGGGTGGATTCTTCGCCTACCGCGAGTACCGGGCGATCCGCTCGAAGCCCGAGGTGTCCGTCGGCCTGATCCAGGCGATGACCTCGGGCGAGGCCGAGAAGCTCCTCAGCGCCAAGGGATACCTCAAGTCGAGGAATCAGGCGACCATCGGCGCCCGGGTGTCGGGCCGGGTCGCGATCCTCAACGTCGACGAAGGGACCCGGGTCAAGAAGGGGGACGTCCTGGCCGTCCTGGAGCACGACGACCTCGACGCCCAGCTCGAATCGAGGCGGGCCATGATGCTCAAGGCCCGCGCCGACATCGAGGAGGCGCGGTCCGACCTCGAGTTCCGCCGGGTCAAGGCGGAGCGGAGCCGGCAGCTCCAGGCCAAGAACCGCTCGGTCTCGGTCGAGGAGATGCAGCAGTCGACCTCCAGCGTCGAGATGGGCGAGGCCCACCTCGCCTCGCAGCAGGCGGCGTTCAAGCTCCAGCAGTCGCAGGTCCGCGAGGCCGAGGAGGCGATCCGCAACATGACGATCGTCGCCCCCTTCGCCGGCACGGTGGTCGAGAAGCCGGCCGAACTCGGCGAGGTCGTCTCCGGCTCCGGCTCGCTCCTGACCCTCGCCACGCTCGACCAGATGGACGTGGAGACCGACGTGGCCGAGAACCTCCTGTCGCGGGTCGCGCCCGGCCAGCCCGCCGAGATCTCCGTCAGCGCCGTGCCGAGCAAGCACTACCGGGGGCGGCTCCGACAGATCATCCCGATCAGCGACCGGGCCCGGGGGACGGTCAAGGTCAAGGTCGAGATCCTCGAACCCGACGAGAACCTCTTCCCCGAGCTCGTCGCCACCGTCCACTTCCTGCCCGACAAGTCGCACCAGGGGTCCGACGTGGGCAAGACCCACCTGTTCGTCCCCCGATCCGCCCTGTTCGAAGAAGGCGGGTTCCAGCACGTATTCAAGGTCGACCCGTCCGACCACCTCCGCAAGACCCGGGTCGAGGTCGTCGCCTCGAACGACGACATGTCGCGGGTCGAGTCGGGCCTCCTCGCCGGCGACAAGGTCGTCACCAACCCGTCGAAGTCCCTCAGGGACGGCGAGGCGATCAAGGTGGCCGACTGACCTTCGGCCCGGCCCCGGCTTGCCGCGACACCTCCGGGCGGATAAACCGGGACGGAATGCCACCGTCGTGGTATCTTAGCCTTCAAAACTCCTCAGAAGAGTTTGACCCATCAAAGGAGCGCCGGCATGGCCGACGTCCCCGCCGCCCGCTCGATCGTCCTGAAGGGCGTGAGCAAGGAATATCGCCGCGATGCCTTCCGGATCCCGGTGCTCGAGGACCTCGACCTCGACGTGGCCGAGGGGGAATTCCTCGCCCTGATGGGCCCCTCGGGCTCGGGCAAGACCACGCTCCTGAACCTGATCGCCGGGCTCGACCGCGCCACCGGCGGCTCGGTCGTGGTCCACGACCACGAGCTGACCGCGATGGGCGACGGCGAGCTGACCCGGTGGCGGGCCAACCACGTCGGGTTCGTCTTCCAGATGTACAACCTGATCCCGGTGATGTCGGCGTTCGAGAACGTCGAGCTGCCCTTGCTCCTGACCAACCTGTCGAGGAAGCGGCGGAAGCAGAGCGCGATGACCGCCCTGCGGGTGGTCGGCCTCGAAGGGCGGGAGGACCACTACCCCCGCCAGCTCTCCGGCGGGCAAGAGCAGAGGGTCTCGATCGCCCGGGCGATCGTGACCGACCCCTACCTGATCGTCGCCGACGAGCCGACCGGCGACCTCGACCGCAAGAGCGCCGACGAGATCCTCAACCTCCTCGGGGCGCTCAACCGCGACTTCAACAAGACGGTGGTGATGGTCACGCACGACCCCCAGGCGGCCCAGCGGGCCTCTCGGATACTGCACCTCGATAAAGGGAAGCTGGTCGACGACGTCGTCCAGGCCCCTCGGATCGGGGCGGCGTCGTGAAGTTCCTCCACATGGTCTGGCGGAACGCCCGGCGGAACCCGATCCGGTCGTTCCTGACGATCGCCTCGCTGGCGGTCAGCCTGTTCCTGTCGATGGTCCTGATCTCGTTCTCGACCCTCAACGGCGAGGTGGCCAAGTCGACCCGGGGGAAGAACCGGGTCATCGTCATGAGCTCGCAAGGGTTCACCCAGCCGGTCCCGATCGCCCGGATCAACGAGATCGAGGCTATGCCCGGCGTTACCGGCGCCACGCCGTTCCTCTGGTACGGCGGCAAGTACAACGAGGAAGTGATGCCCTTCGCCCAGTTCGGCGTCGACCCCGCCGCCTTCTTCCGGATCTACGACGACCTGACGATCCCGGCCGACCAGCTCAAGGCCTGGCAAGGCGACAAGGCCGGTTGCGTCATCGGCCGGAAGCTCGCCGAGGAGCGGAAGATCAAGCTCGGCGACCCCATGCCGCTCAAGGACGGCGCCTGGCCGGTCAACATGAACCTGACCGTCCGGGGGATCTTCGACGGCCCGCCCAACCAGGACCTCCGCTCGGTCTATTACCCCTGGTCCTACCTGGACGAGTCCTTGAAGGTCAAGAATGCCGGTGCGGCCGGCAACGCCGGGATCATCGTCCTCCGCTGCAAGGACCAGGTGCAGATGGCCGAGCTCGGCCGCAAGATCGACGAGGCCTCCATCAATAGCGACTCGCCGAGCAAGAGCCAGACCGAGGAGGCGTTCAACCAGATGTTCGCCGAGATGGCCGGCGACTTCCGCTGGATCATCATCGCCATCGGCCTGGCGGTCGGCGTGTCCCTGCTCTGCGTGGCCGCCAACGCGATGGCCATGGCCCTCCGCGAGCGGACGACCGAGGTCGCCGTGCTCAAGGCGATCGGCTTCGGCAAGCCGCTCCTGATCGGCCTCGTCCTGGCCGATGCCCTCCTGATCGCCGGGGTCGGCGGGTTGATCGGGGCGATCGGCTCCAAGGTCCTCTTCGACTTCGTCGACCTGTCCCGCTACATGAGCGGCTTCCTCCCGTTCTTCTACATCCCCTGGACCACGGCGATCGGCGGCCTGCTGGCCTCGCTGGCGGTCGGCCTGTTCAGCGGGCTCTTCCCGGCGATCCGGGCGTCGCGGATCTCGGTCGTCAACGGCCTGAGAAAGGTGGTCTGACCGCCGATGGTCCCGCTCAAATACAACATCCGGAACCTCCGGGCCCGCTGGGTCAACACCCTGATGACGGTGATCGGCACGGGGATGATCGTCTGGTCGGCCTGCGCCCTGTTCAGCCTCGTCGAGGGGCTCCAGCACAGCCTGAACCTGTCGGGCGACCCGCTCGACCTGATCGTGCTCCGCAAGGGGTCGACCGAGACGACCAGCGGGATCGAGTCGAGCAAGGCCGACCCGATGCTCAGCCTCGCCGGGATCGAGCGCGACACCCAGGGCAAACCCATGGCGGCGGCCGAGTTGGTCCACATCCCCCTCGCGGAGCGTTCCGACGGCGGCCGGTCCAACCTGATCGTCCGAGGGGTCCAGCCCGCGTCCCGGCAACTCCGGCCCGACTTCCGGATCGTCCAGGGGCGTGACCTCGTGCCCGGCAAGGGGGAGGCAATCGTCAGCCAGGCACTTTCCCGGAGGTTCCGGGGGGCCGGCGTCGGCCAGGAGCTGAGGCTCGGCCAGAAGGAGTCATATCGGGTCGTCGGCCTCTTCACCGCGGGCGGCAGCGCGGCCGAGAGCGAGATCTGGGTCGACCTCGACGACCTCCGGCAGAGCACCAGGCGCGAGGGGATCGCCTCGGTCGTGCAGCTCCGGGCGGCGACCGTGGCCGACCGCGACAAGCTCCGCCGGACGATCCAGGACGACCCCCAGTACAAGCTCGAAGCCAAGACCGAGGCCGATTTCTACGCCGAGCAGTCGCAGACCGCCAGGTTCTACAAGGTCGCCGGCGTCGTGATCGCCTTCTTCCTGAGCATCGGCGCCATGTTCGCCGCGGCCAACACCATGTTCGCCGCGGTCAGCTCGCGGACCCGAGAGATCGGGACGATGCGGGCCCTGGGCTTTTCCCGGACCGACATCCTGATCTCGTTCCTCGGCGAGTCGGTCCTCCTCTGCGGCCTCGGCGGGGTCGTCGGCCTGCTCGCCGTCCTGCCGCTGTCGTTCCTGACCTTCGGCACGAACAACATCGACACCTTCGCCGAGGTCAGCGTCCACTTCCGGACCGGACCGCTGGTCGTCGGCGTGGCCATCGCGATGACGTTGGCGATGGGGATCTTCGGGGGCCTGTTCCCGGCCGTCCGGGCGGTCCGAATGGACGTGATCAGCTCGCTCAGGGAGCTGTGACCTCGGGCCGGCCGATGGGCTCGGCCGGCCTGACGGTCGGCCGATAGCCCGACTCGGGCCGGCTCGGACGCCCGGCGTCGTCGGAGCCCGGGCCGAGCAGCCAGCGGGCGAGCCGGCCGGTAGGGAGGCCGGGCCGGACCAGGCGGTCGGGCCGGCCGAGGTCGGCGAGTATGCCTTCGGCGGCGAGGTAGCCGCTCCGGACGGCCCCCTCCATCGTGGCCGGCCAGCCGGTCGCGGTCCAGTCGCCGGCCAGGAACAGGCCGTCGACCGGGGTCCGCTGCGGGGGGCGGTCGGCGTCGATCCCGGGCCGGACCGCGAAGGTCGCGCCGTGCTCGGTGACGACCCACCACCGGAGCAGGGTCGCCTCGCGGGCGGCGGGCCAGATCGACGCCAGGTCGGCGAGGACCGCGTCGCGGATGGCGACCTTGTCGAGCGCGAGGAGGTCGTAGCTGGCGCTGATGACGACCTGGAGGTATTGGCCCGATCCCGAAGGGCCGGGCCTCCCCTGGATCGCCGAGTGGTTGAAGACCCAATGGACCAGCCGGCCGACGGTGGCGACGTGGTCGTGCGGGCAGACCGGGCGGTCGAACCAGAGATGGATGCCGGTGATCGGGGAAGATTCGATCGACTCGACCCGCCCCAGGCTCGGGACTCGGCCGCGGAGCGCGTCCGGGAGCAGGGCCGGGACCCGGTCGAACGGGGCGGCCACGAGCACGAAATCGGCCCGGACCTCTTCGCCGTCGCGGAGCTTGAGGCCGAGGAGGTGGCCTTCGGCGTCGGTCTCGACCGATCGGACCCCGGTCGTCAGGCGGACCTCGACCCTTCGCCCGGCCAACCAGGATTCGAGCCTCGTCCCGTAGATCTCCCCGAGCGGCGCCAGGGGGATCTCCATCTGATAGCCGTCGCGGTTCCGGAGGAAGCCGTCGAGGAAAACCTTGCGGGCGTGGCCGACGTCCATCCGGTCGAGCCGCTCGTTGAGCGCGGAGACGAGGACGGTCGCCCAGTAGCGGTCGATCGTCCCCTGATCCTGCCCGTGGCGGCGGAGCCAGGCGTCGAACGTCTCGCCCGGCCGGTCCCCCCGGGTCGACCGGAGGCAGGCCAGGCCGAACGCGACCCGGAGCCGCTGCGTCCACGACAGGTAGTTGGCCCGCAAGAAGCTGCCGGCCAGGTGGAGCGGGGCCGGGAGCGGGCCGGCGGCCAGCCGGGACAGCCTCCCTTCCGGGCTCAGGAAGACGACGGCGGGCTCGCGGCGGAACAGGTCGGCCGCGCCGACCCGCCGGCAGAAGTCGGCCAGGTTGGTGCAGCAGGCCATGCTCACGTGCTGGCAGTTGTCGACCAGCTCGCCGGTCGCCGGGTCGTTGAACGAGCTGGCACGGCCACCGAGCCGGGGGCGGCTCTCGAACAGGCTGATCCGGACCCCTCGATCGGCCAGGGCCGCCGCCGCGGCCAGGCCGGCGAGCCCCCCGCCGACGATCGCGACGTGGGGCGGGTCGGGGACCTTGCGGGGGGGTGGGGTCAACGGCACCGATTAGGCTCCGCCAGGATCGGGTCGGGCCGGGAACGGGCGAACCGGCTACCCAGCGCCCCCAGCGTGATCGCCATCTTCCGCCAAGCGGGGATCGAGGCCCGGCCCGCGAAGACGTCGTGGTCGCGGCGGACCATCTCGTCGAGGAGCGCCCGGTAGATCCCGACCATCGCCAGCAGGACCGGCCGGCCGACCGGGTCGACCTTGTGCCGCAGGGGCTCGGCCTGGGCATAGTAATCGTAGGCGCGGGCGGTCTGGAATTCGAGCAGGGACCGGACCCTCGCGGTGATCCGGGGCGCCGACAGCTCCTCGGGAGCGACCCCGAACCGGCGGAGGTCTTCCCTCGGGAGGTAGATCCGCCCCTGGAGGGCGTCCTCGCGGACGTCGCGGACGATGTTGGTCAATTGGAGCGCCAGGCCGCACGCCTCGGCCAGTGCCTCGGCCCTGCCCCCGTCGGACCGGAACCCCCAGATCGAAAGGCAGCTCAGGCCGACCACCGACGCCACCCGATAGCAATAGGCCGCCAGATCTTCGAACGTCTCGAACGGCCGGGGGACCAGGTCCATCTCCACCCCGTCGAGGACTTCGTGGAGATAGCCCGGGGGGATCTCATGGCGACGAACGGTATCCGCCAGGGCCAGGAACCCCGGCCAGGCTTCGGGCCGACCGGCCAGGGCCCGGTCGAGCGAGCCTCGCCAGCCCATCAGCGCCTCGGCCTTGGCTTCCGCCGCCCCCGGGGCGTCGGCCAGGTCGTCGGTCCGGCGGAGGAAGGCGTAGAGGGCGCACATCGACCGCCTTCGCCCGGGCGGCAACACCAGGAAGCTGTAGTAGAAGTTCCGGGCCTCGCGCCGGGCGACCTCGGCGCAGAACTGGTAGCTCGCCTGGAGGTCGGTCACGACGCCCGCCCGGCCGGCGCCAGGGCCGTCGGAGAGGCGTGAGGCCGCGGCGGCCGGCCCAGCAGGGCCCGGACCACCAGGCCGAGCTTGGTCAGCTTGCCGACCTCGGGCCGCCCCGAGAGGACGTCGAAGCCCCTCGCCTCGATCCGGTCGAGGATCGCCAGGCCGCCCCTGGAGAACAGGTCGACGTCGATCGAGAGCCGACCCGGCATCCGGGCGATCAGGGGGCGGCCGGCTTCGAGCAGGCTCCGGGCCCGGCCCACCTCGAATCCGAGCAACTCGGCGAACTCGGGGGTGAACCGGAGCGCCCGGAGGTCGTTTTCTCCGTAGCCGAAGGCGTCACGATCTTCGCGGGGGAGGTAGATCCGGCCGATCGCCAGGTCTCGCGCCACGTCCTGCCAGAAGTTGGCCAGTTGGAGGCCGGTGCAGGTCAGGTCGGAGAGCCGGGCGTTGTCCTCGTCGAAGACCCGCCCCAGGTGGAGGATGATCCGCCCGACCGGGTTGGCCGACCGCTCGCAGTAGTCGAGGAGCTGGTCGTAAGTCGCATACTCGACGATGTCTTGGTCCTGCTCGAAGGCCGAGATCAGGGCCTCGAACGGGTCGATCGGGATCGCGTATTGGCGGACGGTCTCGGCCAGGGCGATCATGACCGGGTGCCGGACCTGCCCCTCGTACATCGCCCGAAGTTCGCCGCGCCACCAGGCGAGCAGCTCGCGCGAGCGGGCCCGGTCGCCGACCTCGTCGCCGAGGTCGTCGGACCAGCGGCAGAACGCGTAGACCGCCCGGAACGCCGGCCGGAGGTCGCGGGGGGTCAGCCAGGTCGCGACGCTGAAGTTCTCGTAGTGGGTCGCGGTCAGCCGGGCGCAGTAGGCCAGGGCCTCGTCGCGCGTGGGGCGATCCTCGGCCAGGGGGCCGTGGCGGCGGAGGTCATCCTCGAAGGGCATGGGCGGTCGTCCCCGTCCGAGCGGTCGGCGCGAACTCCTCGGGGTCGCCGGCCGACGCTCGTGCGGCGCGATTCTAACGAGGGTCGCGCCCCTTGGCCAGACGAGTGGCCGATTGACCGCCCCCCATGCCTCGGGGACAATCGCGCCATCGCCCCGCCCTCGACCCTCCTCCCACGCGATCGATCCTCGACCGGAGACGACCGATGCTCCCGCGCCGCTCCCCCTTCGCCGCGTTCGCCCTGGCCCTCGCCTCGGGCCTCGCCCCGGCCGTCATGGCCGCCGATTACGGGTTCGTCCCCCTCTTCAACGGCAAGGACCTCTCCGGCTGGATCACGCCGGACGACAAGACCCTCTTCGTCGTCGAGGGCGGCGAGATCGTCGGCCGGACCAAGGGGGACCTCAAGAAGAACGAGTTCTTGGTCGTCGACAAGCCCTACGCCGACTTCGCCCTCAAGGCGAAGGTCAAGATCCGCAACGGCAACTCCGGCATCCAGTTCCGGAGTACCCGGGCCGCCGACGGCGCCGTCTCCGGCCCCCAGGCCGACGTGGCCGACGGCTACTGGGGCCTCCTGTACGAGGAGCGGGGACGCGGCATCCTCGAACGCTATCCCGAGAAGGAAGCCAACGCCCTGATCCACAACGGGGATTGGAACGACTTCGAGGTAATGGCCAAGGGAGACCATGTCGTCATCACCATCAACGGCACCAAGGTGATCGACCGGGTCGACTCCGAGTTCAAGAAGTCCGGCGTGATCGCCCTCCAGGTCCACGTCGGCAAGCCGATGGAGGTCCGCTTCAAGGACCTGATGATCAAGCCGCTCTGAACCGATTCGCCAAGCAAGTTTTGGGAAGACCTCCACCGGGCGGACGGCCCCGGCGAGGCGCACGCCGGGGCCGATTTGGCGAATCGGATTGTCGGACCGCACGGCTGCCTTATAATGAAGGCACGCCGGGTCTGTCGGACGATGATTTGCCGATATTGATGATCCTCCATCCACCCTCGGCGGGACGGGGCTTCGCCCCTCTGGTGGATCTGGGAAAGGACGCGCAGCCGCCATGACCCTGCCGAAAGTCGTGATCGTGGGCCGACCCAACGTCGGCAAGTCCTCGCTGTTCAACTGGATCGCGGGGCGACGGATCGCGATCGTCGACGACATGTCGGGCGTCACCCGCGACCGGGTCGCCACCCTGGCCCAGGCCGGCGAGGAGGACGACCCCCGGTTCTTCGAGCTGATCGACACCGGCGGCATCGGCATGGTCGACCGCGACGACCTGTCCGAGGACGTCGACCGCCAGATCGAGACGGCGATCAACGAGGCCGACCTGATCCTCTTCGTCGTCGACGTCCGCGACGGCGTGATGCCGCTCGACGAGGAGGTCGCCGCCCGGCTCCGGTACATCCAGAAGACCCCGGTCATCCTCGTCATCAACAAGTCCGACACGCCCGAGATGGACTCCCGAGGCGGGGAGTTCTACAAGCTCGGCCGGGGAAAGCCGGTCTACGTCTCGGTCCAGCAGTTCCGCAACAAGCACCAACTGCTCAAGCTGATCGCCGAGCGGCTCCCCAACGTCCACACCGCCCGCCCCTCCGACGAGGTGATGAAGGTGGCGGTCGTCGGCCGGCCCAACACCGGCAAGTCGACGTTCATCAACACCCTGGCCCATGCCGAGCGGATGATCGTCTCCGAGATCCCCGGCACGACCCGCGACTCGGTCGACGTCCGCTTCGAGCTCGACGGGCTCCCGTTCGTGGCGATCGACACCGCGGGGGTCCGGCGGAAGGCGAAGATCCGCGACAACCTCGACTTCTACTCGATCCACCGGGCCGAGCGGTCGATCCGCCGGGCCGACGTCGTCCTCCTGTTCCTCGACCCGACCCAGGGGGTCTCGCGGCTCGACAAGCAGATGGCCGACTACATCGCCAAGCAGTACAAGCCGTGCATCTTCACGGTCAACAAGTGGGACCTGATGGCCAATAATGGCGACCCCGAGAGCGGCATGGGCCGCTTCGCCGTCATGGTCCAGCATGCGTTCCGGGGGATGGGGTACATGCCCCTGGCGTTCATCACGGCCCAGACCGGCCGGAACGTCAAGGCCCTGCTGAACCTGTCGCAGTCGATGTTCAAGCAGTCCAGCCAGCGGGTCGGCACCGGCACCTTGAACCGCGTCGTCCGCGAGGCGATCGACGCCCACCAGCCGCCGGCCCGGGACAGCCGGAACCCGCGGATCTACTACGCGACCCAGGTCGGCACCGCCCCGCCGACGATCGTCCTGTTCGTCAACACCCCCTCGCTGTTCGACGCGACGTACCAGCGTTACCTGATCAACGTCTTCCGGACCAAGCTCCCCTTCAAGGACGTGCCGATCAAGCTGTACCTTCGCGCCCGCTCGCAGACCGAGCCGGGGTCGGGCGGGGGCGGGGGCAAGGAAGACCTGTCCGCCGACTACGGCTCGCTGGTCGACAGCCACGGCCGGGTGGCCACCCCGGCGGGCCGGACCCAGCTCGATCGCGAGGTCAACGACCTGCTCGCCGAGCTGGAAAACTGACCAAGACCTGGCCGATGGGGCCTCTCCGTGGTGGAATCGCCGGCGTCGGGGACCTATGATCCAGGTCCCCCATTCGCCGCGATGCCCACCCCGGGAGGCCCATCCGCCATGCGTTCGATCCACCGTCGCGACTTCCTCGCCTCGGCCGCACTCGCGGCCGTCGCCTTCCCCTCGGCGCTCGTTCGGCCTGCCCGGGCGATCGGCCCGATCGGCCGGACCCGGCCCAGCCACCTCAAGTTGAGCCTGGCGGCTTATTCATTCCGCGACTCGCTCCAGCCCAAGGACAAGGGCCGGCCGTCGATGGACCTGTTCGGGTTCGTCGACTTCTGCGCCGACCAGGGCCTCGACGGGGTCGAGCTGACCTCGTATTACTTCCCCAACGACGTGAGCCCGGGGTATCTGCATCGGCTCAAGCAGCACGCTTTCGGCCTCGGTCTGGACGTGTCGGGGACCTCGGTCGGCAACAACTTCTGCGTCGCCCCCGGACCGGCCCGGGAGAAGGAGATGGCCCTGGTCCGGACCTGGATCGACCGGGCGGCCGAGCTCGATGCCCCGGTGATCCGGATCTTCGCGGGCACCATGCCCAAGGGTGAATCGGAGGATGTGGCCGTCGCCCGGGCCATCGAGGGGATCAAGGCGTCTCTGCCTTATGCCATCGAGAAGGGCGTGACCCTCGCCCTCGAGAACCACGGCGGGATCACGGCCACCCCGGCCCAACTGCTCAAGCTGGTGACCGCGGTTGACTCTCCCAACTTCGGCGTCAACCTCGACACCGGCAACTTCCACGGCGAGGACCCTTATGCCGACCTCGCCGAGTTGGCCCCCTACGCGGTCAACGTCCAGGTCAAGACCGAGATCACCCGCAAGGGACGCCCGAAGGAGGACGCCGACCTGTCCCGGTTCATCGGCATCCTTCGCGACGCCAGGTATTCCGGCTACGTCGTCCTGGAATACGAGGCCAAGGAAGACCCGGCCGTGGCCGTCCCTCGCCACCTCAAGCAGCTGCGCTCGCTGATCGGATGATCGGACGAAGCGACCCGGCAGGCTCCCTCATCGGGTGCCGGCCGGGTTGTCTCGCGATCGATCTTCCGCATTGACCTCACTCCGAGGTCGCTCGCGAACCGGCTGCCACTTGCCGAGCCGCGAGGGGTCGGTCGGGATCGCGGGGGCCGGGCGACGAGCAGCCGGGCTCGGCGCGGGCTCGGCGTCGGCCTCGGGCTCGATCGCGAGGTTGGTTGTGACGGTCCCGCCGGCCGGAGCATTGGGATCGATCGACTCGCCATCTTCGGCCGGGGCCGGTCGGTGGGTCCTGCGGGGGTTCTGGGCGAGGGCCGGGGCGGATGCTTCGCCTCGCCAGGGTTGCAGCTTGCCGGGCTGGGCCGCCGGCTTGACCTTAGGAGTCGAGATGCCGACCATGTTGGGCGGCGGGATCGTGATATCTTCCGGATTCGCCCCCGTGCCCGAAGAGCGTGCCAGATCGGCCTCGCTGGGCGACTGTCCCCTGACCCGGATCGGCGGCGACTGGGTGGCCCTCTGCGAACGGCTGGCGAGCATCATGCCGCCCTCGCCGGAAGACGGCTTGTACAGCGCGGTCAAGCTGTTCTTGTCGAGCATCTTATGGATCGCCTGGGGCACGGCGTAGAGGCCGACGTGCTCGTTGGGGTCGGCGAAGTCGCAGACGCCGGCCACGTAGCCGTCCTTGGTGTAGAGGCCGCCGCCGGAGCGCCCCTCCATCGGCTGGTTGGCGCACTTCATCTCGAAGAACGCCTGGTTGGTCTGGGTGTTCTTCATGTTGACCTGGGGGTCGAGGATCGTCGTGTCCCAGGCGGTGGCGTCGTTGCCGTGCGAGCAGCCGACGGCGTACATCTTCATCCCTGCCTTCGGCTTCCAGTAGTCGGGCACCACCTGCGAGGCGGAGAGCCTGCGGCCCGGCCTGATCCGGATCAGTCCGACGTCGTTGTTGAAGTCGTAGTCGATCGCCTCGCCGGCGATGTCCTTCTCCAGGCAGCCGACCATCGAGTTCTTCGGGCCGGTGAGGTGGCCGTCGAAGAGGTCGACCGTGATCGGCACCTTGAAGTCCTTCGGGCCGGGCTGACGCACGCCCTTGAGCTTGAAGATGTGGGCGCAGGTGAGGATGATCGACTGCTTCTCGTCGCTGTAGATGATCGTCCCCGAGCCGAAGCCCCACTCCTGGCTGGACAGGTGCATCTTGATCCGGACCACCGTCTCCCAGGGGAGCGGGTTGACGACCTGGGCCGCCTTGGACGACCGGCCTTCGGGCTGCTCGGAGGCGGCGTCGGCATCCGGGGCATCGCGATCGGAGGCCGTCTCGACCGGCTCTCGCGTCCCGAGCTTGGCCTTGGCCTGGTTGTAGAACGCGGCCAGTTGCGAGGCCGGCATGTAGCCCGAGGTCCGGGCGAGGGCCCGGCCGTTGGCGTCGACGACGAGGAAGGTCGGGACGCTCTCGACGTTGTATCGTTTCTTCAAGTCGGGCGACTGGTCGACGTCGACCGACCGGATGGGATAACCGGCCCGCTCGAGCTTCTCGACCGCGGGTCGCATCTTCTGGCACGGGCCGCACCAGGAAGCCTGGAAGTCGAGGAGGACGGGGTCGCCGGAGGTGTCGGCCGCCGACGTGACGATCAAGGCGAGGAGCAAGGAAGCGATACTCATGCCGCACGGACTCCTTTCCCGCAGGACGACCCGGAGCGCGACCCATCGCCGGGGGCGCCATCGTGTCGGTCGCGATGGGCCCGGGGCGGGGTCCCCATCGTGGTCCGGACCAGCCGACGCGGTGACGGCGGCCAGCCCGGCGTCGGCGACGATGCGCCGGCTCGCGGGTTGGCCCGGTCCGCGGTTGCGGACCCACGCGCCAAGGGAAGTCGGTTGGGATTCGGGTGGTGCGAGGCATGCCGGGGTTGTCCCCCGGCCCTTCCTTGGGCGGGCCTAGCGTCGCAGGCCCCTCGGCCCGTCGTCGTGACGGGCCGGGTCCCGGAGGTCCGGTCGGGATGAGCCTCAAGCAAGTCCCTGCATCGGGGCTTACCGGAGCCTCGGCCGACCTCCAGTGACGCGATGACGGCGACATCCCTGTCGATGAACGGGCATGACCATCCGGTCGGCCCGGTTCCGCGAGCGGAGGGGTTCGCGATCACCGCGGTTGGCCCCTTTTACTAGGAGTAGGCGTGATGTACCAGGTCACTTATCGGGAAATGGGCGGGCCAGCTTTGGTCTTTCCCCGGTCATTTCGGAGATTCTCCGGTCGGCTCGATGACGAAGCATGACACACGGTCCGAGTCCGGGTCGGGATTCGGGCTTTTGCCCGGCCCGGGGTTCGTGGGACAATCTTCCCAGGCGATCCGCTCGCGAAGGTTGATGGGGGGGCCTGACCATGGCCGACCGTGCCGAGGCGAGGGGCGGGTTCTCGGTGCTCGACGGGGTCGCGCTCGTCATGGGCGCCGCGGTGGCGGCGGTGCACGTCAAGTCGGCGGTGCCCGACCCGACCGGCCCGGCCGACTGGACATGGGCCTCGGGCCTGTTCACCTGGATCTGGCTGACGGCGGCCGGGCCGTTCCTCTACCTGGTCCGGCGGTTCGGAACCCGGCCCCTCGACTACCCGGGGATCGGAGATCGGCTCTGGGCCCTGGCCGGCTTGCCCTGGTGCGTGGCGTCGCTGGTCCGGACCGGCGAGGTCGTGCCCGAGGGCGCCCAGGGCCGGCTGGACGCGGACTATGTCGGCTGCCTGAGCATCGGCCTGGCCCTGGCGATGCTGGTCATCGTGCCCACCCTGGCGGCCCGCTTCCTCCTGACCCATCCCGACGGGCCGAGATCGGCCGAGCCGACCCCCTGGACCAACCGGCTCGGGCTGGCCTTGACGATCGCCTGGCCGATCCAGTGCGGCGTCGGACTGGTGGTGATGAGTTGACCCCGGGCGGTGCGGACCACCGATCGATGCCCGCGCGTCGGGGGCTCAGGCTCCACGACCTGGCCGGCCTGGTCGTGGGCTACAGCCTTGCGGCGCTGCTGGCCCGGACCTTCTGGCCCCGCTCCTTGCCCCTGACCGGAGTGCCGGCGATCGCGCTCGGGGTCGAATTCTGCTGGCTCGGCCTGGCGATGAGCGGCCCGATCATCCTCCTCCTGGAGCGGAGGGCGTCAGCATCGGGCGAAGCCCGGCCGAGACGCCCGCCGAGGCCAGGCCGGCTGATCTCCGCTAAGGAGACCCCCGGCCCCCCGATCGGCCGGGCCGCCGAGCCGGCCCTCGCCGCTCCCGCGCGCCCCTACACACGGGCCGAACTCGCCTGGATCGTGACGGGAGGCTACTGGATCGGCCTGACGATGTTCGTCGTCCCCGCCCTCTCGATCGACACCCCCTGGGCCCTCGTCGGGCTGCTCCAACTCGTCGCCGCCATCGGCCTGATGGTGGTGATCCCGAGCCGAAAAGGACCGGGCGAAGAGACCCCGTCCTGGACCCACACCGCCGCCGTGGCCTTGATGGCGACCTGGCCGGTCGCCTGGGCCCTCCTGATCCTCCTGAGCCGGAGCCTCTGATGCCCCACCCGACCGATCCCCTCGGCCCGCCGAGCCGGGGCACCGTCTACTTCATCGGCGCGGGCCCCGGCGACCCCGACCTGATCACCGTCCGGGGCCGCGACCTGATCGCCCGATGCCCGGTCTGCCTGTTCGCCGGCTCGCTCGTGCCCCGGGCCCTGGTCGCCCACGCGCCCGACGGGGCCCTGGTCCGGAACTCGGCGAGCATGCACCTCGATCAGATCATCGAGATCATGGCCGGGGCCGTCGCCGAGGGGAAGGACGTGGCCCGGGTCCACTCGGGCGACCCCAGCCTCTACGGGGCGACCGCCGAGCAGATGCGCCGGCTCGACGCCCTGGGGATTTCTTATGAGGTCGTGCCGGGGGTCAGCTCCTACCAGGCCGCCGCCGCCTCGCTCAAGCTGGAGCTGACCCCGGCCGGCCGGAACCAGACGGTGATCCTCACCCGGGCCCCGGGCAAGACCGGCCTGCCTTCGAACGAGGACCTCGCCGCGTTCGCCGCGCACCGGACGGGCCTCTGCCTGTTCCTCTCGGCCGCGCAGGTCGATTCGGTGGTGGAGGCCCTGGCCCCCCACTACGGGATGGACGCCCCGATCGTCGTCGCGCACCGGGTGAGCTGGCCCGACGAGCAATTCCACCGCTGCACCCTGGCCGACCTCGGTCGGACCATCGCCGAGCACGACATCACCCGGACCACCCTGATCCTGATCGGGCCGATGCTCGAACCCGGTGAGCCGGCCGAGAGCCACCTCTACGCCGAGTCGTACTCCCACCTGTTCCGCAAGGCCCGGGTGGACGACGGCCACCCCTCGATCGATTGAACCGAGGATTGATGCCGATCCCCGCCCTGATCATCGCCGGCACCCACTCCGGGTCGGGCAAGACAACGGCGACCCTCGCCATCATGGCCGCGCTGGTCCGGCGAGGGCTGGTGGTCCAGGGGTTCAAGGTCGGGCCCGACTTCATCGATCCCGGCCACCACGCCGCGATCACCGGCCGAGCCGGCCGGAACCTCGACACCTGGCTCCTCGACCCCTCGGCCCTGGCCCGGACCTACCGGCGCGGGTCGATCGGGGCCGATGTCGCCGTGATCGAGGGGGTGATGGGCCTGTTCGACGGCCGAGGGGCCGAGGACGAGTCGGGCTCGACGGCCGACCTGGCCCGACTCTGGCGCCTGCCGGTGGCCCTCGTCGTCGACGCCAAGGGGATGGCCCGATCGATCGCCCCGACCGTCGAGGGGTTCGCCCGGTTCGACCCCCGGGTCGAGGTCGTCGGCGTGATCGCCAACAAGGTCGGGAGCCCGAGGCACCACGACGACTACCTCGCCCCCGCGCTCCGAGGCTCCTGCCCCTCGATCGCCCGCCTCGGCTACCTCCGCCGCGATGATGCCCTGGCCATCCCTTCCCGACACCTCGGCCTAACGACGGCGGACGACTTCCGGCCCGGCTCGCGGTTCTTCGACGCCCTGGCCGATGCCGCCGAGGCGACGCTCGACCTCGACCGGATGCTCGCCCTGGCCCGGGCCCCCGCCCTCCCCGCAGGACTGGCCGAAGGGCCGATTCGCGCATCGAACCGCTCGACCCGGGTTGCCGTCGCCAGGGACGCCGCGTTCTGCTTCTACTACGAGGACAACCTCGACCTCTTTCGCGATCAAGGGGCCGAGATCGTGCCGTTCTCGCCGCTCGACGACGACCCGGTGCCGGCCGGGACGGACCTGCTCTACCTCGGCGGCGGCTACCCGGAACTCCACGCGGATCGGCTGGCCCGGTCCTCGACGACTCGGGCCTCGATCCGGGCCTTCCATGCCGAGGGCGGGGCGATCCTGGCCGAGTGCGGCGGCCTGATGGCGTGTTGCCGGGAGCTGGTCGACGGCTCAGGCCGAACCTTCCCGATGTGGGACCTCGTTCCGGCCAGGGTCACGATGCAACGGCGGTTCGCGGCCCTGGGCTACGTCACGGTCGTCGGCCGAGGGGCCACTTTGCTGGGGGAGGACGGGACGACGGTCCGCGGGCACGAATTCCATTATTCGACGCTGGAGCCGCTGGGACCGATCGATCACGCGACCGAATTGCGCCGGGACGGGGGGGAGCCGAAGGCCGACGGAATCCGGGTCGGCGGGCTGCTCGCCGGTTACTCCCATCTCCATTTCGGGTCGAACCCGGGCGTCGCGCGGGACCTGCTCGCCGCCTCTCACGCAATCCGGGTCGACCCCGGCCAGGGCCTGGGATAGGATGCGGCGCAACCGTCGAAGGATCGACGATCGAGCCGTCAAAGCAGGAGGCCGGACGATGAGCGTCGCGAAGCACAGGGTGGCCGCGGTCCTGGTCCTGGCGACCGGCGTGGCCGTGCTCATGGCCTGGGGCCGGAGCCTCGGCCAAGAAACCGGCCACATCCGCGAGGTCCGCGACCAACTTCGGGGGACCTGGGTCGCCTCGACCGTCCAGAGCACCGACCGGGTCAAGGCCGAAGGGGCCGAGGCGGCGGCGACCACCATCCGCTTCGATGGCCGGTCGGTCGAGTTCCGCAACCCGATCGAAGGGGGCGAGTCCCGGGGGACGTTCCTGATCGACCCGGAGGCCAAGCCTCCCAAGTTCGACCTGATGCTCGACTCGGGCTGGTCGATCGGGGCCTACCGACTGGAGGGGGATACCCTGGCGGTCACCATCAACCCCCTCGCGCTCCCCGAGCAGCTCGGCGTCCCGACCCGGGGGAGGCCGACCGAGGTCCGGCCCGGCCTCGGTCGCTTTTACTATGTCTTCCGCAAGGCCGCGCCCTGACCGAGAGCGGGAGGGCGCGGCCGGCGGGATCAACGACCAGGCTCAGTCGGACCCTTTCTCGGGGTCGAGCAGGGCGGCGTTGACCGTCATCTTGAGGCCGGCCTGATCGCGGAGCCGGGCGAGCCCTTCGGCGAAGCCCTTCCGCATCACCTCCATCTGGGTCTCGCTCCAGTAGCCGGCCATCGAGCCGTTCGGGCCCATCAGGGCCGAGTAGCTGATCGGGTCGCGCTTCTCCAGGGCGATGGCATAGTACGAGGCTTCGGGGCGGTCGGACTGGACCGCGACCTGGCCCGGCTTGAGGGCGAAGATCGCGTCGATCAGGGCCGGGCCGGCCTCGGGGATCTCGCGGAACTCGGCCAGGGTGGCGGGCCCGCGCTGGAACTGGAACTGGCCGGGGAACTGGGGCGGGATCGGCATCCCTTGCTTCATCTTGGTGGCCGACTCGATGCTGATCACCGGGCGGCCGTCGACCGTCAGGGACTTGATCGAGCCACCTTCGGCCTTCAGCTTGGCGGCATAGTCGTCGGCCGCCTTGCGGGCCACGGCCCGGGCCCGGTCGACCTTCCAGGCGTGGACGACTTCGGGTCGGGCCTCGTCGAGCGTGGTGACGTGCTCGGGCTCATCGGCGGTCTTGCGGACGAGGTAGCGGTCGCCCAGGATGTCGGTCAGCTCGAAGCCGTCGTAGAGCTTGGTCCTGGAGGCGAAGAGGACGTCGGCGAAGTCCTTCGAGTCGCTCGACCGGCCGGAGCCGGAGCGGGCCTCGGCGATCCGGCCGTAGCCTTCGGCCTGGACGAGGTCGAGCGGCGGTGTGACCTCATGCGTGAGGTTGTACCGCTTGGCGACGTCGGCCAGGTCGTCGGGCTTGGGCAGGACCATCGCCGAGGTGTCGCGGCCTTCCTTCTTGGCGTCTGAGATATTGGCCTCGGCGTCCTGGTACTTGTCCGAGAACTTGTCGACGTACTCGTCGCGGATCTTGCCGAAGACCTCGACCACCTGGTCGTCGGCCTGCTCGGCGGACAGGGCGTTGGCCAGGCCTTCGCGGACCTCGGAGAACGGCAGGTAGCGGGGCGGGGTCAGCTTGGGCTCGCCGAGGAACAGGTCGACGGGCAGGCCGGGGTCGGCGGGGAACTCGGTCTTCCGCCCCTCGTAGTACGACTTCAGCTTGTCCTCGGTCAGCCCGTCCTTGATCTTCTTGGCGATGTCGCGGACGTTGAGCGAGACGTACTCCGCCCTGACCTTGCGCGGGACCTTGAAGCCGGGGGTGGGGCGGTTGGGGTCGGGCAGGACGTCCTTGTACTTGTCGAAGAGGGCGCGGACGTCCTGGTCGCCGGGCTCGCCGACCTTGCCGGTGTACTCGTCGACGAGGAACCGGACCGCCTTGAACGAGCAGCGCTCGTTCTGGTCGCGGTAGTTCCGGAACACGTCGAGCGGGGTGATCGCCGGGACCGCGATCTCCTCGCTGGCCATCCGGATCCGGATCTGGTCGGCCATCTGGATCAGGAGTTCCTCGCCGCTGATCTTGGCGTCGAGCCGGGCGAGGATCGTCTCGAAGAGCGCGGCGTTCATCGCGCCCAGGCTCTCCTTCTCGATCCATCGGCGGGCGAAGTCGGCGGTGCTGGGGATGCCGAGGCGATCGGCCTCTTTCTTGAGGATCATGGCGTCGAGGATCTCGGCGTCGGTCGTCCCCCCGAAGTAATTCCCCTCGCGGCCGGCGAACGAGACGAAGGTCATGAACGTATTAGCTCGGAACCGCTCCTGCTTCATCAGGGCCAGATCCGACATCCGGACCGGCTTGTTGAAGAGGTCGGCGACGACGAGGTCGTTGTTCGAGACGCCCCCGGAGTTCAGCCAGCGCGGCAGGGTGTCCGAGAGGACGAAGCCGACCATCGCCATGATCGCGAAGACGGCGAGCAGTTTCCGCTGGTGCTGACGAAAGACCGCGAACGGCATGGTGTTCCTCAACCTTCGGGGCGGCCCGCGGCCCGGAGGCCGACGGGTGGCCCCCTTGACACGGTTCGCTACCCTAGCTAATTGAAGGGCACGGGCTTTCCATCGCCGGCCCAAATCGTAGTGTAGCAAGAACGGTTGGAAGAACAACCGCGAAGACCCCGCTCCCAGCCGCACCGATGCGCCGAGCCAACGCCCCCGGTCCTCGACCGAAACGGCGTGCCCGGTTCAAGATAGGATGACACCGTGGCCCGAAAGTCGTCGAAGTCGACATCGCCCGAAGCCTCACCGAGTGCCGCGCCGAAGAAGCGTGCCGCGCCCAAAACTTCCCGGGCCAAGCCGAAGGCCGCCGCCAAGGCCGAGGCCCCGGCCAAGGGCCGTCCCCCCCGGGCCCAGGCCACCGAGTTCGCCTCCGGCACCGGCCGGGGCAAGAGCCTGGTGATCGTCGAGAGCCCCAAGAAGGCCAAGTCGATCAACAAGTTCCTCGGCTCGAACTACGTCGTGAAGGCGAGCATGGGGCACGTCCGCGACCTGCCCAAGCGCAAGCTTGGGCTCGACGTGCTCGACAACTACGCCCCGTCCTACGAGATCATGCCGGCGAAGAAGGACACGATCGCCGACCTGAGGCGCGAGGCCGCCAAGGTCGACACCGTCTACCTCGCCACCGACCCCGACCGCGAGGGCGAGGCGATCGCCTGGCACCTCCAGGAGGCGCTCGACCTGCCCGACGCCAAGGTCGGCCGGGTCTTGTTCTACGAGATCACCCCGCAGGCGGTCCGCGACGCCTTCAGCCGGGTCGGCCCGATCGACATGGACAAGGTGAACGCCCAGCAGGCCAGGCGGTTCCTCGACCGCTTCGTCGGCTACGAGCTGTCCCCCTTGCTCTGGAAGAAGGTCGCCCGTCACCTCAGCGCAGGCCGGGTGCAGTCGGTCGCCGTCCGCCTGATCGCCGAGCGCGAGAAGGAGATCAAGGCGTTCGTCACCGAGGAGTACTGGCGGATCACCGCCCAGCTCGCCCCGGGCGGCTCGACGGCCGAGTCCGACCGCTTCTCATCCGAGCTGGCGACCTGGAGGGACGCAAAGTTCTCCGCCAAGAATGAGGACGACGCCCGGGCGATCCGCGACGCCCTCGCCTCGGCCGATTATCAGGTCTCCGAGGTCGAGGAGGTCGAGAAGCTCGACAAGGCCGACGCCCCGTTCAAGACCTCCACGCTCCAGCAGCAGGCCGCGATCCGCCTCCGGTACTCCGGCAAGCGGACCATGAAGATCGCCCAGGAGCTGTACGAGGGGATCGACGTCGGCGGCGACGGGCCGGTCGGACTCATCACCTATATGAGGACCGACAGCCTCCGCGTGTCCGACGACGCCGTGACCGCCGTCCGCGAGAAGATCGAGGCCGAGTTCGGCCCCCGCTACCTCCCCGCCAAGCCCAACCGCTACGCCGCCGGCAAGCAGGCCCAGGAGGCCCACGAGGCGATCCGGCCGACCGACCTGGCGCTCTCGCCCGAGGCGATCAAGTCGAAGCTGACGATCGACCAGTTCAAGCTGTACTCGCTGATCTACCGCCGGTTCGTCGCCAGCCAGATGACGCCAGCGGTCTTCGCCGTCACCAACGTCCAGGTCCGGGCCGGCGAGGGGATCTTCCGGTCGCAAGGCAAGATCCTCAAGTTCGACGGCCACCGCCGGGTCTTCACGCCGGCCGGCAAGCAGGAGGATGCCCTCCTGCCGGTCCTCAACGTCGGCATGGCCCTCGACCTCCACGACCTCACGCCGACCCAGCACTTCACCCAGCCCCCCCCTCGGTACACCGAGGCGACCCTGATCAAGGCCCTGGAGAAGGAGAACATCGGTCGCCCGTCGACGTATGCCCCGATCATCCAGACGATCCAGGATCGGCTCTACGTCGAGCAGAAGGAGCGGCGGTTCTTCGCGACCGACCTGGGCATGCTCGTGACCGACCTGCTGGTCGAGCACTTCCCCAAGATCATGGACTTCAAGTTCACCGCCCGGATGGAAGATGGGCTCGACGACGTCGCGTCCGCGAAGCTCGGCTGGACGGAGGTCCTCGACGAGTTCTACCACCCGTTCCAGGAGTCGCTCCGGCTCGCCGAGACCAACATGCAGCGGGTGCAGGTCCCGTCCTCGGAGACCTGCAACGAGTGCGGCAGCCCGATGGTGGTCAAGTTCTCCAAGACCGGCTCGTTCCTCGGCTGCTCGAAGTACCCCGAGTGCAAGGCGACCCGGCCGATGGACGGCTCGGCCCGTCCCATGGCCGTCGAGACCGAGCACAAGTGTCCCAAGTGCGGCAAGCCCCTGATGCTCCGCGAGAGCAAGCGGGGGCCGTTCCTGTCGTGCTCGGGCTACCCCGGCTGCAAGGAGTCGTTCAACCTCGACCCCGTCACCGGCGTCCCGGTCCCCTCCGTGATCGAGACCGAGCACAAGTGCGACAAGTGCGGCAAGCCGATGGCCCTCCGCCAGGGCTCGCGAGGGGCGTTCCTCGGCTGCACCGGCTACCCCAAGTGCAAGAACACCGTGCCGGTGGACGACTCGGGCAAGCCGGTCGCCACGGTCAAGGTCGACGTGAAGTGCGAGAAGTGCGGCGGCCCGATGGGCCTGAAGCAAGGCCGCCGGGGGGCGTTCCTCGGCTGCCTGAACTACCCCAAATGCCGGAGCACCGCGCCGATCCCCGACGACCTCAAGGAGCAGCTCGGCGAGGCGGCCACCGCCGCCCCCGCCAGCACCGGCCCGGATCTCAAGGCGATCGTCCCGGTGGAGGTCTGCGACGACTGCGGCGCCCCGATGACGGTCCGCAAGGGGCGCCGGGGGTTCTTCCTCGGCTGCTCCAAATACCCCAAGTGCAAGGGGACCAAGGAGCCCGGAGAGGCGACGATGGAGAAGATCACCGCCGTGACCGGCGCCGGTGTCTGAGCCCGAGCGCCGCCGGTGGATCGGGCCCTGACCCGAACTGAATGGACGCGGCGCCCGGCGGGCTAGGCTTCCCGGGCCTCCAGGAGCGGGGCGGCGTGGATCACCGCGTCGTCGCGCTCCTTGGCCTGCCTGGTGGTGAAGAAGGGCCGCTCGAAGAGCCGGTGGAAGCCGTAGCTGATCGCCAGGATCGCGACGGTCCCCGGCAGTGCCAGGATCAAAAATTCCCGATCGGGGGCCAGGCCGAACTTCTCGAATCCGTATTCGACGATCAGGTGTTGGATCGGAGCGTGCACTAAATACAGGCTGTAGGAGAACGTCCCCAGGGCGACGAGCGGGCGGACCTCCAGCCAGTTCCGGAGCCGGCTGGGTTGCGAAAAGGCCACCAGGACCGAGACGCAGGCCACCCCGTAGGGAATATCGAGTACCTCGGGGGCGACCGCCCTCCGGGCCGCGATCATCGCTACCAGCGACAGCGCGGCGACGGTCCACCAGGAAGCCTCCTGCCTGGCCCATCCCCAGCGCCGGCCATAGGCCAGTTCCGCCCCCAGCATTCCCAGGGCGAACATCCCGTAGAAGTGCGGCGTCAGGCCGACATGGGCGGTTTGCCGGACCGCGTAAAACCCCAGGTAGCCGAGGCCGAGGGCGATCGCCGTCGTCCACCAGGGGCCGGTCCACCGCTTGAGCCAGAGCAAGATCGGGAACGCGAAATAGATTTGCCACTCGACGGCGATCGACCAGAAGACGTGATTGATCTTGTAAAGGTCGGCGAGGTCGTAGTTGTGGACCAGGAAGAGGTGGGTGACGATCGACCGGGCCGTCACCGGCACGGCGAAGTCCCAATGCCGGCCGGTCTGATGGCCGATCAGGGTTGTCGTCAGGAGCAGGCAGAGGCCGAGCGACGCATAATAGGCGGGCAGGAGGCGGCGTGCCCGCCTCGCGATGAACCGGAGGGTGCCCGAGCGGAGGCGATCGGACTCGAGCGTCGGCAACGCCAGGCAGAATCCCGACAGGATGATGAAGAAGGTGACCAGGAAATGGCCCTGGCGGAGCCAGCTCAGGAGCGTCCGGAGCAGGCCGGCGGGCTCGGACTCGAAGTGGGCATGGTGGATCGTGACGCCCAGGGCCGCGAGGCCCCGGAGCGAATCGAGGTGCGGGAGGTGTCCCGGCCCCCGGATGCTCTGCTCTGAGGGTTGTTGCAAGCTCGCCATCGCATCGCCTCGACCCGACTCTCTTCGCCCCCGCTTTCGAGCTGGGGCGCCTTAGGGATGATAGCTCCGGTCTGTCGGCGCGGTCGATGCCGATCGGCCGCAAGCTCAGGCCAGGTTCGGGACCCGGGCCGGGCCGGTCGTCCAGCGACCTTCCTCCTGGAGTTCGAGGACGTTGTCGTGGTAACCGCGGAGCATGTCCTGCTCTCCGACCGTGATATAGGTGATCGACGTGCCCGAGAGCAACTGATAGATGTGCTTGACCCTCGACACGCTGAGGGCGCTGGTGGCCCGGTCGAGGAACGCGAACCGCGGGTTGGCGATGATCAGGCGGGCGACGCCGAGGAGTTGCTGCTCGCCGACGGTGAGCATGTTGGCCCAGTCGCGCTCCACGTCGAGGCCTCCGACCCGGTCGAGGATCGGCCCGAAGGTGACCTCGCAGAGCACCGAGATCAGCTTCTCGTCGGCGTCCACGCCGACGTAATCGGCGTCGAAGAATTGGTCGCGGAGCGTCCCCTGGGCGGTGTAGGGGCGTTGGGGGAGGAAGAGGATGTTCTCGTGGGGCGGACGGACGATCCTCCCTTCGCCCGACTGCCAGATCCCCATCGTGGCCCGCCCGAGCGCCCCCTTGCCGATCCCGTCCGGGCCGAGGATCAGGAGCCGCCGGCCCAGCGGGACCTCGACGTTGAGGTCGCTGATCAGGACCTTGTTGTCCTTGGGGACCCGGAGGGTGAGCCCTTCGTACGCGATCCGGTTCTCGTCGTGGACGACCTCGATCGTCTGGAGGGCGGGGGCCGGGGTTTCGTCGAGCGCCTCCCAGATCGCCCCGAGGCGGTTGACGACCGCGGCGAACGTCGAGATCGCGGCGAACTGGGTGATGATCAGCGAGAACGCGCCGAGGATCGTGGTGAAGGCCATCGTCGCCTGGGTCACGACGCCGAACTCGACCTCGCCCCGGATGTAGCTGGGGGCGACGATCAGGACCGGGAGGAGCTGGATCAGGTAGTTATACCCCGTGGTGAACAGGCCGAGGTTCCGATTCACCGAGACGATCGCCCGGAAGTTGTCGACGAGGATTTCCAGCCTGAGCATCAGCCGGCCCCGCTGCTTCCGCTCGCCCCGGAGCAGGACGATCGAGTCGGCGTACTCTCGGACGTGGATCAGCTCGTAGCGGAAGTCGGCCTCTTTCTTGAGCTGCTGGTTGTTCAGGCCGACGAGCTTGCGGCCCACGAGCATCGTCAGCAGCGAGCCGCAGACCGCGTATCCCACCGCCACGCCCAGCAGGAGCGGCTTGATCCCCCAGAGCACCCCGGCGAAGAAGACCGAGGTGATCGAGGCGTTGAGGAAGAGCAGGAGGAAGGAGAGCGTCTGGGTGGTGAAATTCTTGACGTCCTCGCTCATCCGCTGGTCGGGGTTGTCGATGTCGCCGCGGCTCATCAGGCGGAAATAGGCCCGACCGGCGAGGTACCGGTCGACCAGGTGGGCGGTCAGCCAGCCCCGCCAGAGCAGGCCGAGCCGCTCCTCGCAGAACTTGACCGAGACCGCCACCACGGTCGACGCCGCGAAGACCAGGAGGTAGCGGACCGCCAGGGCCCCATACCGCGCCGGGTTCCGCTCGGAGATCGAGGTCATGAAGTCCCGGCCAACGTAGCTGTTGACCACGTTCAGGCCGATGACCGAGAAGACGAGGGCGAGCAGGGTCGTGAGCCAGAGCAGGGCCGGGATCCGTTTCTCGGAGAAGAACAGCGGCCTGGTGATCCGGATCACCCGGGTCCAGGGGCGGGGCTTGCGGGGCGTCTGCGCCATTCGGGGGGCTCGTTCGGGGCTCGGTCCGGGTCACAGCCAACCGTGCCGGAATCCCGCCCGGCGCAGGCCCGCGATGATGTAAGGGCAGCGTTTGGTGATGGACCAGATCAGGCCCGTCCGGTAATTTTCGATCATCAGGGCCAGCGGACCTTGATCTATCCCGAAATAATAGGGCGAAACCCAGCCGCAGTGCGATCCTTCGACGGTATAAGTCGGGTTGAAGCTCGCCTTGAAGCCGTAGTTGTCGGCCATCCCGAGGTCGAGATTGAAGAAATGGCGGATCGTCGGCAGGACGATCTCCGGCGCGAACGGGATCGAGGCGACCACCGCCCACGGGGCGATCGTCCCGTCATCGGGGCCGAAGGGGGCTCCCCTGGCCTGGTAGTCGAAGAATCGTCGCTCCACCCCCTTGATCGTCCGGGTGGTCCAGCCCGGGCCGTCGCAAGCGGTGAAGCCCCAGCAGAACTCGCCGTACATGGCGAATTCGAGGGGGTTGCGAATCGCATACTCCTGTTGGGTATAGGTGGCGCGTCGAGAATTCTCGAAGTAGTCGATCCCCCGGGCCTCCATGTAAGGGTCCTGGATGCCCCGGAAGTCGACGAAGAGGTGCGAGAGCTGGTGGGTGAACAGGGGGCCGGAGTAGAGCAGTTCCCGGTCGTAGATCGTCTTCCATCGGTAGGACGAGGTCCAGGCGGCATAGCCTTCGACGGGCAGGGGGTACGTCGGCGAGCCCAGCCCGAGGATGTAGAGCAACAGCCCCTCGTCGTAGCCGGTCCAGCGGTAGGGGAGGAAGCCGGTCTCTGGCTTCCAGCCGTGGGTCAGCGTGGCCTCGCCGTTGGCGGCCCAGGTCCAGTCGGCCCGGCGGTACAGGGCGTAGGCGATCCGGCGGATCTCGCGCTCGTCCTCGGTATCCTGGTCGAAGTAGGTCGCCGCCGTGAGCATCCCGGCCAGGAGGAAGGCCGAGTCGATCGTGGATAGCTCGCAGTCCCAGACCCGCCGGCCGGTGGTCATGTCGAGGAAGTGATAGTAAAACCCCTTGTACCCGGTCGCGTCGGGCTCGGTCCCCTGCTTGCTGTCGCGGAAGAACTGGAGCTTGTGGAGGACCCGCCGGGCCGTCTGCTCGCGGGTGAGGATCTTCCGCTCCACGACGACGGCCGACGTCGCCAGCGAGAGGCCCACCGAGGCGATGCTCGCGGGCGAGCCGGGCGCGCTCTTGTCGGCAACCAGGCCGTTGGCGAGGTTGGTCTCACGCAGGTAGTAGTTCAGGGAGACCCACTGGAGCGAGTCGAGCTGCGATTCAGAGATGGCGGCCACGCTCATCGCTGGCGGTTCCCGGGAGGATGATCGTCGCGGGCCGGTCGCAACCGGGCCCATCCCCTCGGGAAAAGGCTACAGGAATCGACCTCCCGCCGCCAGACAAGGACGAGGGCCCGCGGCCGAGCGGCAAGTTCGCGTCGGGCGGATTCCGTCCGGCCGCGCCGGTCCCACCTTCACGCGACGGCCCCTCGACGCTAGTCTGGCCGCATCCTCCTTCGCCGCTTGCGCTTTTCGCCCGGTCGGGCCTTTCGTCTCCGGAAGGGTCGGGGCGATCGGATCGCGGGATGGACCCATGTTCGACCCAGGAACCGGCCAAAGTCGCGTACTCGTGATCGAGGACAGCAAGGTCGACCAACTGGTCTACCGGCGCACCCTCCACGAGTTCGACCTGGAATTCGCCGACTCGGGCGAGTCGGGCCTGGAGCGGATCGCCGCCGAGCGGTTCGACCTCGTCGTGCTCGACTTCCACCTCCCCAGGCTCAATGGCGACGAGGTCCTCGCCCGGATCAAGGGTGGCTCCGACCCCGAGCTGCCCGTCGTGATGGTGACCGGCGGAGGGAACGAGAACGTCGCCGTCGAGATGCTCAAGCGGGGGGCGTCGGACTACGTGACCAAGGACGACCTCCACACCCCCCGGGTGGCCTCGGCCGTCCGGGGGGCCCTGGAGCGACACCGACTCGACCTGGCCAGGCGAAGGGCCGAGGACGAACTCCGCCGCCGCAAGGACGAGCTCGAGACCGCCCTCCGCAAGCTCCAGGAGGCCCAGGCCCACCTGGTCCAGAGCGAGAAGATGGCCAGCCTCGGCCAGCTCGTCGCCGGGGTGGCGCACGAGATCAACAACCCGCTCTCCTACGTCACGAACAACCTGGCCGTGCTCGACCGCGACGTTGGCCTGGTCGTCAAGATGATGGCCGCTTACCGGGACCACCTGGGGCCGGCGCTGCCCGAGTCGATCGCCGAGGCCGAGCGCGACTGCGACCTCGACTACACCCTCTCCAATCTCGACCGCCTCATCGCCAGCACTCGCCAGGGGCTCCGCAGGGTCGGGGAGATCGTCGCCGGCCTCCGCGACTTCTCGAGGCTCGACGAGGCCGAGCAGAAGATGATCGACCCCAACGACCCGGTCCGGACGACGGTGGAGATGGTCCGCTTTCATGTCAGGCACCGCGAGATCAAGCTCGAGGTGGATCTTGCCCCCTTGCCCCAGGCCTGCTGCAACCCGGGCCAGCTCAACCAGGTGCTCCTGAACCTCCTGATGAATGCGATCCAGGCGGTGGGCCCGGGCGCCTCGATCGCGGTCCGGACCCGCCTCGAACCCGACGGCTCGGCCTTCCGCTACGAGGTCGTCGACGACGGGCCGGGCATCCCCGAGTCGGTCCTGGGGAAGATCTTCGACCCATTCTTCACCACCAAGCCCCAGGGGGTGGGCACCGGCCTGGGCCTCTGGATCACCTACAACATCGTCCAGGAGCACGGCGGCTGGATCGAGGTCCAGACCGCGCAGGGGACCGGCACGACCTTCGTCGTCACCCTGCCGATCCGGGCCTACGCGGCTGAGTGCAGCTAGGAACCTGACCCGATCGAGCCGGGCGAACAACTCTCGGGCGCCTCGATCGTCGTCGACCGAGGCGGGGGTGATCAGCACGGCCGGCGGCAAGCCCATGCTGCCCACGACGATTTGCCGCTCCCGCCCGTCGACGTCCTTGGCGTTGTCGAGGGCCCTTCGCCTCGTCGCCGAAGGTGGAGGCGACCGACTGGCCGTTGACGCTGGCGGTGGTGCGGGGCTGATGCGGCTTCTCATCGGCGCGGACCCGGCGGCGAAGCGAGTCGTGGAGCGTGTCGAGGGTGTCGTCCTGCCGCCACTCGTCGAGGCGGTGCTCTCGGGCGGGAAGTCCCCGGGCCGATGTCGCCAGCGGGAGCCAGTGCGGAGGATGGCGTCGAGGGCGTCTTGCTCGTCGGTGACGTCGCTGGGATGGTGGTGCGCCCGCCATCTCCCTGACACACCTCCCAACCCCTCGTGTTCCTCTTATGGGACAAACTCTTTGGCGAGGAGACGATTGGACTTCGGCATCCTCCCCAGGGCGGCAGGTCGTGGAAGATAGTTGTTTGATCTTTCAAATCCCTCGAAATCGGGATTGACTGCGCATCGGCCGTCGAGACCATACTTGTCGCCGACTTCGAATCCCGGACGTTTTCAACAAGGAGGAGCGGCTGATGCGTCGGATCGGCATGCTGAGTTTTGCGTCGCCGGGGCACTTCCATCCAATCACGGCACTGGGGCGGAGGCTCCAAGCGCGAGGACACGAGGTGGTCTATTTCCAGGTCGTCGACATCGAACGTCCGATCCGGGCGGCGGGCCTGGAGTTCCATGCGATCGGCCGCGAGGATTTCCCGCCTGGCACGATCCGCCAGTTGGACGAGGAACTCAGCACGCTCAAGGGGCTCGAAGGCCTGCGATGCGCGATCCGCCGGACGGTCCGGACCCTGACGATGGTCTTCCGGGACGCCCCGGCCGCGATCCGAGAGGAGAGGATCGACGCCCTGATCGTCGACCAGGTCGAGTTGTCGGGACGGACCTTGGCCGAACACCTGGGCCTGCCCTTCGTGAGCGTAGCGGCCGCCCTGCCGATGAACCTCGATGCCAACGTCCCCTGGTTCACCTTTCCTTGGTCGCACCGCTCAGGACCCCTGGGCAGGCTTCGGAACTGGCTGGGCAACGCGTTTGTCACGCAACTCGGCTCGGAGAACCTGCGGACGATCGACCGGCAGCGTCGGGCCTGGGGATTGCCCTCGATCCAGGGCTTCAACCCGCACTTCTCGGATCTCGCCCAGTTGGCGCAACTACCGGCCGCCCTCGAACTGCCGGGACGCGGACTGCCGCCATGCTTCCACCACACCGGCCCCTGGACCGACGGCGAAGCCCGGGCGCCCGTGGACTTCCCCTGGGAGCGACTCGACCCGGCGCGCCCCCTGGTTTATGTCTCGATGGGGACGCTCCAAAACGGCAACATCCGGCCTTTCCAGGCCATCGCCGAGGCCTGCGACGGGCTCGGCTTGCAACTGGTGATCTCGCTCGGCGGCGGGATGAAGCCGTCCGAACTCGGCGAACTGCACGGCGACCCGATCGTGGTCGGATACGCCCCCCAGCTCGAGTTGATCCGGCGGGCGACCTTGACGATCTCCCATGGAGGGCTGAACACAACCCTCGAATCCCTGACGTGCGGCGTCCCGATGGTTGTCCTGCCCGTGACCGGCGACCAGCCCGGGGTCGGCGTCCGGGTCGAGTGGGCGCGGGTTGGCCGGTCGATCCCGATCGCTCGGCTGACGGTCCCGGCCCTCCGCAACGCCGTCCGCGAGGTCCTCGGCGACCCGACCTACCGCGACCGGGCCAACGCGCTCCGCTCGACCATCGAGGCCAACGACGGCCTCAACCGCGCGGCGGAGTTGATCGAACAAGCGTTCGAGCGTGCCCTCGTACCCGCATCGTCCGCCGCCCGATGAGCGACGACTCGATGCATCGAACGGGACTTCCTGACAAGCCTGGCGTTCACCGATGGCATCGGCATCAATCGAGCCAAGGCTGAGGGACCGGACGGGTCACGCCTCGGGGCCGACGATCCGGATCGCGGCCGACGCCTCGGGCGGGGTCCGGAGGCTCTGGTAGATCACGCAGTAGCGTTCCGTCAGCTTGAGCAAGGACGCCAACTGCTCCTCGGTGGCATCGGCATCGATCTCGAATGCGAGGCGGATCGAGCGGAAGCCGACGGGTACGTCTTTGCTGATGGCCAGGGTCCCCCGAAAGTCGAGATCCCCCTCGGCCCGGACCGTCCCCCCTCGGACCGGGATCGCCAGGGCCGAGGCGACGGCCCTGAGCGTGACCCCGGCGCAGGCGACCAACGCTTCCAGGAGCATGTCGCCCGAGCAGGCCGACAGGCCGTCGCCGCCGGTGGCCGGGTGCAGGCCGGCCTCGATCAGCCCCTTGCCGGTCTCAACCTTGCAGGTCAAGCCTTCCCCAAGCTGGCCCTCGGCCTTGAGGGTGAAGAGGGCCGAATCGGGGTCCTCGCGGTACTGCGACTTGATCGGCGCCTGGCGGGCGCGAAGGGCTTCCGAATCCATCGGCGAGGGTCTCCCGGGCGATCGCCCCGGTCCAGAGCAGGGGTCGCGAGTCAGTTCCCTGAGGCCGCCGTGATCGCCTCGGCGAGCGCGGCCTGAGGCGGGTTGAAGTAGAATTCGTTCTCGACCTGGATCGTCGGCATCACGCGCTTGCCGCCGTTCAGCCCGGCGATGTAGTCGTTGAACTCGGGCGATTGATCGAGGTCCTTGAACTCATAAGGGATCTCCTGGCCGTCCAGGTAGGCCATCGCCCGGTTCGTGTCCGGGCAGGTCGTCGAGCCATAGACCGAGACGTTGGGCTGGCGCATGACGGAAGATCCTTCGAGGCGGAGGGTCGGTGCGACGGGACCGTGAGGCGAGCAAATCACGCGCCTCGGGGAATCGCCGGACGCCGGGATCAGAACAGGAGCGTGATCCCCTCGACGTCGCGGAGCCTGGCGTAGATCGCCCGGACCTGCTCGGCGGTCTGGACGTTCATCTCCAGCGTGAGCGAGACGTGCCGGCCATTGGGGGTGACCCGGACGGAGTGCTCCAGCTCGGAAGGGGTCGCCAGCTCCGCGGAGACCGCCTCGACGACCCGGTGCACGAAATTATTATCGGTGTTGCCGATCGCCTTGATCTGATAAGTCCCGGGGAATGAGTGGCTGGACTCCAGGAGGTCCTCCGAAGGGCGGTGATCCATGACCTGCTCCGTGGCGTCTAGGCGTGCGAGGAGATGCGACGACCCATCGGTAATTATAGCGCGGAAGGCGAGCGGACCATACACCCCAGGCGGTCCCGGGAGGGGTAGGTTCGCGATCCGGCCCGGCAGGCTTACTTAGACGAGTGCTTGATGGGCAAGTGCGCCTGGGAGAAGACGGAGGCGCTGATCCTGCCGCCGGTGGCGAGCCCCTCGGTCGCGTCGCAACCGAAATGGACCCCGAGGTAGACCCGACTCCAGGCGTTTTCCGAGGCGGCCGCGCTGAAGCTGGTGAACGATCGGGTGGCGCCGGGCACCATGTCGGACCGGAGCGTGAAGGGGACCTGGTCGGTGTCGTAGAACTGGGCCAGCATGTCGAACATCGTCGAGCCGAACGTGGCGTGGCCGGAGACGTAGGCCGGGAACGGCGGGGTATAGCTCGGCTGGTCCGGGCCGCCCGGCGAGCCGAGGGGTGTCCAGGACGGGTCGGTCGACGCCGGAGTCCGCCAAGACCAGGCGTGACTCCAGCGCCTCCAGGCCGGGTCGGCGGCCGAGGCGCATCGACCTCGAAGCGCGATCGGAATGGGGGCGGGCCATCGGCGGAACTCTCGGGGACCGTAGCCGGCCCCGAGCGATCGATCGCGGGGCCTGCGCGGCCAACGGTTTCGGTCGGGTTTGATGGTCGTGGCGCTTCGACTCATTACCATCTAAAGATACGGCGCCGGGCTCGCCTTGCAAGTCCGGCCGGTTCCGCCCCCGGGACCTCGGCAGGACCGACCGACTCGCGCAGGAGAAGGCCCGGCCCGGTTGGGCTGGGCCTTGGCGCCCTTCGAGGCTTGCTGGCAGCGACCGGATGGTCAGCGGCCGACCGGTCGGACGACCGGCGTCGGCGGGCGGGCGGAGGCCGCATCCTCGGCCATCTTGCCGAGCATGACCTGCTCGAACCCTTTCAGGTCGGTCCAGAAGGTGCCGGGGCCGGCGTAGAAGACGCCCAGGCGGATGTCCTTCGAGAGCCCTTCGGCGAAGACGAACCGATTGTAGGCCTCGGGCGAGCCGAGGGCCTGGACGTGCTGGCGATAACGCTCGGCCTCGGCCTGGTTGGCCAGCTCGGTCGTCCTGGCGTTGGCCTCGCCGAGGGCCTTGGTGATCTGGGCCTGGACCACGGCGGTCTTGGCGTCGATCTCGGCCCGGAGCCGTTCGGTGTTGGCCTCGATCTCCCGGGTCTTCTTCTCCCCCTCGGCGGTGACCTGGGCGATCAGCTTCTCGGTCTCGGCCTTGGTCCGCCTCCCTTCGAGCACCACCTTGGCCTTGGCCTCGGTCAGGTCGGCCTGGGCCTTGGCGGTGAGCTGCTCCTGCTCTCGGGTCTTGGTCAGCTCCTCGGCGATCTTGGCCTTCTGGATCGGCTCGCGGACCTGCTTGGGGACGTAGATGTGCCGGGTCAGGCCGAACAGGAGCGTCAGCTTCTTCGACTCCAGGACCCGCTCCAACTCCTCCGAGGTGTCGGTCTGGAACTCCTCGCGGGTGTCGCCCACGAGCAGGTCGACCGCCCCTCGCTTGGAGCCGTGGAGGCGGCAGATCGAGCCGATCTGGGGGAGGATCACCTTCTCCTCGACGTCCTTGAGCGTGCCGAACTGGCGGACGACGTCGGGCGCCTGGTCGGGCAAGATCCCCCAGATCGCGGTGTAATCCAGGTGGATCGGGAAGCCGTCGTTGGACGGGAACTCGATCCCGGTCCCCGCCTCGTAGCTGGGGTCCTGGGCGAGCCCGCCGGCCATGCCCCGATGGCCGAGGCGGTCGCCGCCCGAGTTGTCGGTCTTCACCATCAGCGTGGCCTCGGTGAAGCCGATGGAGATGATGTCGATCCGCTTCTCCTCCGGGTTCAGGTAATAGATCCCGGGCTGGAGGACGGCATCCTGGATCCCCTGCCGCTCGGGCGGCGAGGTGAACGGGTTCTCGGTCTTGTTGGTCACCACGCCGACGTACCCCGGCGGGATCAAGGTCGGGTCGCCCGGCTTGGCGGCGCCCTTGACCCGGGTCTGGACGCAGGCGTCGATGCCGACGACCTTGACCTCGAAGGCGTACTTGTTGAGGCGATACCGGCCCGGGGTGAGGACGCGACGGCGGACGCCCCGGAAACCCTCCTGGTCGACGAGGTAGGTGCCGACCGGCAGGCTTTCCCCGGTCTTGCCCGGCACCACGCCCACCTCGCCGGGCTTGATGATGATGTCCGGGACGAGTTCGCTCTCGTACTCGAAGGGGGAGTAGAAGTGCCGGCCCGGGCCCGGCATCGCCTCCAGGATGCCGACCTGGGTCGGCCGGCCCGAGCCGTCGATCTTGACCAGGGACCCGTCCGAGGCGACCTTGGGGGCGACCAGGGCGAACGGGAACGGTCCCTTGTAGCGGAGCAGGAGGCTCTGGCCGGCGGGGACGTCGATCCGGCAGACCATCCAGTTCCAGAACCCGACATAGCCGACGATCGCCAGGGTCAGCAGCACGGCCCCGACCTTGGCGAGCCTGGCGAGGAGCGACGTGTTCACGGCTTGGCCTCCGCGGAGGTGATCGGGCGAGCGGGCGAATCGGCCGGAGGGTTGGCGCGGGTGGTCGAGCCGGGGTCGCCGATGACGCTGGGCCGGGCCTTGCCCCCATTAGGGCCGACGAACTGGCCGAACAGCTCCATCAAGGGGCCGTCCGAGTTGGTCAGGATCGACCGGAAGCCGGGCGCGAGCTTCGAGACCAGGATGTTCTGGGCCAGGGCCAGGCCGTCGCCGTTGAAGGCGGCCACGCGGGCGCCGAGGCCGGCGAGGTCGGCCCTGATGTTGAACCGGATCACGTCGGCCTCGGCCTGGGCCTTGGCGACGATGGCGGAGGCCTGGTCCTTGGCGACATCGAGCTGGGTCTGGGTGACCTTGAGCTTCTGCTCGGCCAGGGTGACGGCGACCGAATTGTCCTGCTCGGCCCGGGTCGTCTGCTCGATCACGCCCTGCTCGGCCTCGACCAGCTTCCGCTTCTGGTCGGCGAGGTAGACCTGGACCTGGAGCTGGGCCTCGGAGAGCTGCTGCAATTTCTCCTGGATGAACTGGGCGAGCTGCTGCTTGGCGACCTCGCGGGCCCGGACCGGCTCGGCGATGTCCTGGGGCGGCTCGACCCGGGTGATCGCCACGGCGAGGATCTCGATCCCCTGCTTCTTGCAGTTCGCCTCCAGGCTGGTCACCAGGTTGCGCTGGAAGACCTCGCGGTCGGTGCCGCTGATGAACTGGCCGCCGCTGAGCTTCGAACCGCCGGTCCGGCAGAGCGACCGGCTCTCCGGCGTGATCACCTTGGCGATGATCTCGCCGTCGATCGCGTCGCCGTTGTCCTCCTCGTTGTACTTGACGAAGACCTCGGCCGCCCGCTCGGGGAAGACCCGGAACTCGACCGCCCCGTCGAGCGTGACGGGGAAGCCGTCGGACGACAGGAAGTCCATCGCCGAGCCTTCGCCCAGGTTGAACCGCTTCGACCGGCAATCGACCAGGCTGACTCGGGTCTCGTAGGGGTTGAGGTAATACGTGCCCGGCTCCAGGGCCTTGGTCTGCACGCCTCGCTCGCCGTCGGCCACCAGGAACACGTTGGGGTCGCGGGGCGGCCGGCCCGCGAGCAGCGTGACGACCCCCCGGAAGCCCGACGGGACCGTCGCCGGCTCGTGCAGCTCGATCTGCTCGGCGTACGGGTTGTAGGGATATCGCCCGGGCTTGAGCACTTCGCGAAGGATGCCCTTCTGGCCGGGCTCGGCCAGGATCAAGCCGCGGGGCAGGCGCTCGCCGACCAGGGCCACCCGGATGCCCAGCTTGCCGTTGGGCACCTCGAATTGCTTGCCGATCTCCCACGCCCAATCGACCGGGTTGTAGAAGTACCGGCCTTCGGTGAGCACGCCGCCGTGGGGCCCTTCGGTCTGGACCCCCTTGTAATACGAGCGGCCGTCCTTCCGAGGAGGAGCCAGCTCCATCTCGGGCAGGAGATCGAGCCCGGCCTTGCGGATCAGGACCACCTGTTCGCCGGTCCCGACCTCGACCTTGCAGGCGTTGTAGGCGACCAGGAGCGCCAGCGGCGAGGCGACGAGGGCCGCCAGGCCCATCAAGCGGAACAAGGACCGGCCCCGGGGCCTCGGACCTTGATCGCTCCAGACTTCCAACCGGCTCATGGTGTGTCGGCTCCTTCGCCGAAGGTGCGACCCGGGCATCGTCCGGGGGATCGAGCCCTTCGGCTCGCCCGGATATTCGCCCGTCGGATCGGGATATTTTAACACGCCTCCATGCCGAAGCCCGGGAAATCCTCCCGGTCGACGCGCGGGATGCCTCGAAACGCGAAACGCCCCGGCGGGGCGGATAGCCCCCGGGGCGTCTTCCTGCGTCGGCGAATCGGCCAGCTCATCCGCCTTCGAGGCAGAGTCGGAACGGCCATGCCCTGGCGGTCGCGTTATTTCTTGCGATGACGGATCCGGCTCCGCATCCGTCGTTTCTTGCGTCCCACCTTGCGGCGACCTTTCCCACGGCGGCGGCTGGCCATACGCTCTCCTCGGGCTCTTGGCGACCAGGAACACTGATCAGTTCGATTGCGGAAGACCCAAAACTACCCCGAGCCCGCGATGCGGGCAGGGCCGGCCGGATCACTCGGCCATTCGGGAAAGCCCCGTTTATACCAGGAACCGCGGGGCGGCTCAAGAGCGGCATCCCTCAGGTGGGCATCGGCCCGTCCGCGACCGGAGGCGGCTCCTGGAGCTTGGCCACCATGTATCGGACGTCGAGGGGCTTCAGGAAGATCCACTCGATCCCGAGTCGCTCCTGCTCGCCGGCGTCCACGTCCCACCCCGTCATCAGGGCGATCCGTGGCCGGGGTTCGAGCTGGCGAGCGGCCTGGACGATCTCTCGGCCGTCGAGGTCGGGCAAGCGGAGATCGGTGAGGACGAAGTGGAAGTCCGGCTCCTCTTCGAGCAATTTGAGGGCTGAGGCGCCATCGCCCGCGTCGGTGACATCGAACCCCAGGGCCTGGAGCAGGCGGGCGACCGCCTTGCGGCTGGCCTCGTGGTCGTCGACCAGGAGGATTCGCGGGCGGCTCGGCGTGGCCGGCTCACTTGGTTCTTCAGTTTCGCGAGGATTCATGGGAGGGACCCTCGGCACCGGGGCGTTTCAAGCTCGGGCGGTCGACGTCGACCACTCCACCGAAGAGAGTCGCGAAAGGGCCAGCATCAGCGCCTGGGTCCCCTTCCGACCATCCCCTTGCGCCTCGACGGCCCGGTAAAGCTGCTCGGCCAGGGCGAGACCGGGCAGGGCGAGGCTCATCCGCCGGGCCTCGGCCAGGGCGATCCCCATATCCTTCAAGAAGTGTTCGACGTAGAAACCGGGGTCGAAGTTCCCGGCGATGATCCTCGGCCCCAGGTTGTTCAGGCTCCAGGACCCTGCGGCGCCACTGCCGACGCTCTGCAACACGGTGCTCAGGTCGAGCCCGGCCTTGTGGCCGTACAGCAGGGCCTCGCAGACCCCGATCATCCCGCTCGCGATCAGGATCTGGTTGACCATCTTGGCATGCTGGCCCGAGCCCGCGGGCCCCTGGTGGACGATCGTCTTGCCCATGATCTCGAAGAGGGGCCGGAGCGCCTCGACCGGCCCGGGCTCGCCGCCGATCATGATCGAGAGCCGGGCCTCGCGGGCCCCGACGTCTCCGCCGGAGACCGGCGCGTCGACCGAGATGACCCCCTTGGCCCGGCACGCCTCGGCGATCTCGACGGCCAGTGAGGGGTCGCTGGTCGTCATGTCGACCAGGATCGCCCCGGGCTTCGAACCCTCCAGCGTCCCCCCGGGGCCGAGCGTCACCTCGCGGACGTCGGTCGGGAACCCGACGATCGAGAAGATCACATCCGACGCCTCGGCCACCTCGCGCGGCGAGCCGGCGACCTTCGCGCCCCTGGCGGCGAGCGACTCGGCCTTGGCCCGGGTCCGGTTGAATACCGTCGCGGAAAAGCCCGCCTCGATGAGGTGGCCGACCATCGACGAACCCATCACCCCGGTCCCGATCCATCCGATTCGGGTCGAGCCCGGCATTATCGTTCCGGCCATAATACGATCCCGCTCGCTTGGCGGCCGGCCAAAGGACCGGCCAAATTCGTGAAGGAGCCCCGCGCAAGTCTCTAGCGCGGACTTGGCCCCGGTCGTGACTTGACCCGATACACGAATTTTGTTCCGCGACATGGAGAAATTCCCAAGATCGGTCGCTTCCACGAAAAAAGGTGGCGAGGTCGATGCGGTGCGTTACGATGATGGCCCTCCGCCGTCGGCCCGGTGAGGCCCGAGCCGGTCGTGCGCCTGGTCCAATCGAGGAGTTCGAACGATGCTTCGTTTCAAGCCGAGCTTGATGCTCGCCGCCGCCAGCGTGATCGGGGTCGCCCTCTGGGCTCGGGGCCAGGTCAACCCGGCCGGCTCGCAGATGGTCGAGTCGGCGACGCGGTTCCTGGCCTCCCTGGACGAGCCGCAGGCCAAGGTAGCGTCGTTCGCGTTCGACGACCCGGAACGGCTCAACTGGCACTTCATCCCCCGGCCCCGCAAGGGGTTGGCGATCAAGGCGATGACCCCGGCCCAGCAGTCGCTCGCCTTCGGCATGATCCAGAGCGGCCTGGGCGGGGCCGGGTTCCTCAAGGCCACCACGATCATGAGCCTGGAGGCGATCCTCAAGGAGATGGAGCAGGGGAAGGGCCCGGTGCGCGACCCCGAGCTCTACTACTTCTCGATCTTCGGCCAGCCGGGGGCGACCGGCAAGTGGGGCTGGCGGGTCGAGGGGCATCACCTGTCGCTGAACTTCACCCTGGACAACGGCCAGATCACCTCGGCCTCGCCGGCCTTCTTCGGGTCGAACCCCGGCGAGGTCCGCCAGGGCCCGCGGAAGGGCCTGAGGACCCTCGCCGACCTCGAAGACCGCGCCCTCCGGCTGCTCCAGGCCCTCGAACCCGAGCAAACCAGACGAGCGATCGTGGCCGAGCAGGCTCCCGGCGAGATCCGCAACGCGAACACGCCCCAGCCGCCGGTCTCGGCCGCCGAGGGGATCGCCTATGCCCAGCTCAACGACGATCAGAAGGGGATGCTCCGGACCCTGGTCGAGTCGTACGCCGCCGACATGACGCCCGAGGTCGCCTCCGCCTGGCTCGACGAGGTCCGCAAGGCCGGGCCAGAGAACGTACATTTCGCCTGGATGGGCTCGGCCGACCGGACCCAGGCGCACGCCTACAAGGTCCAGGGGCCGACCTTCCTGATCGAGTTCAACAACACCCAGAACAACGCCAACCACATCCACTCGATCTGGCGAAACCTGCTGGGCGACTTCGCCGTCCCCGTCACCCCTCGCTGAGTCGGAGGAGTCGTGCGGTCAGACGACGAGACGAAGACCCAAGGCGTCGGCCACCTCGACGCCGCCCCGTTCCGGGCCCTGCTCGACCGGGGCGACCCGCTGGCCGTGCTCGACGTCCGCGAGGACCACGAGCGCGATTATGCCTCGATCGCCCTGCCCGATGGGGTGTTCGACCTCCACGTCCCGCTCGGCCTGGTGGTCGAGCGGTACGAAGAGATCGCCCGGGCCTCCGCCGGCCGCCCTCTCGTCGTGTACTGCCACCACGGGCAGCGATCGATGGTGGCGGCGGCCTGGCTGGCTCGCCGAGGGGTGGCGGACATCCGCAACCTCGAAGGGGGCATCGACGCCTGGTCGCGGCGGGTCGACCCGTCGGTCCGGCGTTATTGATCGCCCTTCGAACGGGGAAAAGGCCCAGGAGCGGAGCATCGGGCTCCGCCCCTCGGCCTGGGTGATTCGCGATCGCGAGCCCGACGGCTCGTCCCGGTCGGCTCAGGGGCCGAGGCCACCGTGGGTCCGGAAGGGGGTCATGTGGGACGGCTGGTCGAGGAACCAGAACCGCTCCCACTCGTCGCCGGCCTGGCGGAGGTTCTCGGAGTCGACGAGCAACTCCTCGACTCGCCTGGGGCGGTAGGCCGCGTAGTGCGGCAGGGGGATGGGAGCACATCCTTCGCTCAAGGCGAGGATCGCCCCCAGAAGCAACAGGACCGCCACGGGTTTCCGCATTTGGGCTCCTCCCGCCTTCGATACCTCGGGGAGGTCGGCCTCGCGGTCCTACGCGAGGGTCCAACCCGAGGGGCTAGGGGAGGGGGCCGATGGGCCAGGCCCCTCCTCACGCCGGGAACGATGCGTGCGACGGCACGTCGTCGGGACGCCATCGGCCACCGGACGTCCGGGCCGAGCGTCCCCCGGCTTTTGGGGGGCGATCCGCCGTCGGTCAGTCCGCCTCGTCCGCCCCGGCGGTCGCTTCCGCCCTGGGCTTGGAGGGTTGGGGGTCGATGGGTCCGTTGCCAGTATGATCGGCATCATCGGACTCATCCTCCAACGGAAGTTTCGAGGGGTCCATCTTTCGGACCAATTCTTCCATCTCCTTGCCCGGCTTGAAGGTCACCACGTTCTTCGAGGGGACATAAACCTTGTCCCCGGTCCGCGGGTTCCGGGCCTTCCGGGGCGCCCGGCGCTTGACCTCGAAGACGCCGAAATTGCGCAACTCGATCCGACCTTCCGAGACCAGCGTCAGGATGATCGCGTCCAATGTGCGTTGGACGATGTCTTTCGTTTTGAGCTGGGTGAGCCCGATATCCTCGGAGATCTTCTTGACAATTTCTTTTTTCGTCACGGTGACGGTCTCCAGGGGGTCGCGGTCGGCCCTGCTCGAAGCTCGGTTGGCTCAACATTATTGCTAGCTTGGACTAATGTCAAGCTGGAAACGAAACTTCCCGTCCGTCCGGCTCGATCGGGCCGGGGCGATTCCCTGGTTCCTGGGCCACGAACTGGCCTCGCTCGCGGGCCTTCAGGAGGTGGCGATGGAGCGGGGCATAGTCCCAAGGGAGCCCGAGTTCGTCGACGACCCGCTTCAAACTCGATATCGCCCGCTCGGCGAGGATCGGGGCCTGATCTTGGTACGAAGGGTCGCAGAAGTAAACCCGGCACCCCAAGGGCCGCGCCTCCCGGGCCGTGCATCGGCCCTTGAGGTCCTGCCAGGGGCAGGTCAGGCCCTCGTCGAGCGGTCTCGACGGCGGGGGTGCGTCGGCGAGGAGGATCGCGAACTCGGGCGCCGAGGCGAACAAGGTGTGGCCGTATTCCTCGAACCGGCAGCAAAGCCCGCTCACCCGGCAGATCGGCCCGGCCTCCGCCACCTCGGTGTCGAGGGCCTGATAGACGACCCGGAGGGCGTCGCGGAACCGATCCGGGTCGAGTTGGTCCGCCAACGCGCTCACGACGTATGGACCTTGGACGCGCTCGCGCGGATCTCCTCGACGCTGAACAACTGGCCCCGGCCCGAGCCCGGGCAGACCTCGGCGACGTGCTGCCAGGCCTCGCGCGACTCGATGTTCTCCGGCCAGAACGGCCACGTCCGACACTGGACGGGTCGGGCCTGGTACACCGTGCAGCCGATTTGCTTGTCCCAGAAGATGCAGTCGCCCCCGGGCCGCTCGATCAAGCTGATCCGGTCTCCGACGCACCGGAGGAACTGGCGGCCGAAGGCCTCCACGGTCTCGCCCCGATGGTCGGCGAGCCGGGCGATCTCCTCCTCGTTCACCCAGACGTACCCGGGGGCCCCGGTGCAGCAGGCCCCGCATTGCGTGCAGGTGAAGGCAAGGCCCTCGCGATACCAGGGCGCCTCGTCGCCGCGATTCATTCAGACGCTCCAGGATGGATCGGACCGGGACGAAGCCCGAGTGTAGCAACCGCGATCACGCCCGACAACCGCTCAAACCCGCTGGAACTCGGGAGTTGCGATGGGATCGCTGCGGATCAGGCCGGAGGAATGATCCCGTCCGACGGATGGTTGGGTTCGTTTGGCTCGGCGGGAGGATCAGCCGCCGATCGCGTGCATCAGCCGCTCGGGCTTGATGAACCGGGCGGTATTGATCTCATGGCCTTCCCATTTTCCGGCCACGCTGGCCAGGAGGGCATCGGCGATCGCCCGGTCGTTGGGTTCGTTCCGGAGGATCGTCCGGAGGTCGGCCTCGTCGAGGGCGAAGAGGCAGTTGCGGAGCTTGCCGTCGGCGGTCAGGCGGAGGCGGTTGCAATTGCCGCAGAATGGCCGGCTCACCGAGGCGATCAGGCCGATCCGGCCCCCGCCGTCCAGGTAGTCATAGTCCGTCGCCGGGGCCCGGGGGTCCTGGCCGGGGTCGGGGGCCAGGGGGCCGATGCCCGAAGCGAGTCGTTCGAGGATCTCGTCGGCGAGGAGCACCTTGTCGCGCTCCCAGAGGTTGCCGGCGTCGAGGGGCATGTACTCGATGAACCGGAGTTCCAGGCCATGCCGGCGGGCGAACAGACCGAGGGGGACCACCTCGGCCTCGGTCACTCCCTTGATCGCCAGGGCGTTGAGCTTGACCGGGTCGAAGCCGGCGTCCTTGGCGGCGAGGATGCCTTCGATCACCCGGTCGAGGCCGTCGCGGCGGGTCAGCTCCCGGAACCGCTCGGGCTCGAGGGTGTCGAGGCTGACGTTGATCCGGGCGAGGCCGGCGTCCTTGAGGCTCCGCGCCATCGGGCCGAGGAGGATGCCGTTGGTCGTCAGGCCGACGTCGACGATCCCGGGGACGGCGGCCACCATCGCGACCAGGCGCGGGAGGTCGCGGCGGACCAAGGGCTCGCCGCCGGTCAGGCGGATCTTGTCAACACCGAGCGAGGCTGCGACCCGGATGACCCGCTCGATCTCCTCGAACGTGAGCAGGTCCGTTCGGGGGAGGAACTGGACCGACTCGGGCATGCAGTAGGTGCAGCGGATGTTGCAGCGGTCGGTGACGCTGATCCGGAGGTTATTGTGGACCCGCCCGAACGAGTCGACGAGCCGGTCGGTCCGTGTAGTGATGGGCATGGGTCGCGGTGCGCCTGCTGGTTGCCGGAGGGCCACCATTCATTCTATGGGGTGGGGCCCTCGAAGATCAGGGGGCAGGTCCGGAGCCGGTGCGCCGGTGCCGGGCTGAACCCACTCCTCGGACCCATCGGCCCAGAGTTCCTTCTTCCAGATCGGCACTTCAACCTTGAGCGTGTCGATCAGCCAGCGGCAGGCGTCGAACGCCTGGTCGCGGTGCGGGCAGCTCACGGCAATCGCGACGCTGATCTCGCCCAGGGGCAGGTGGCCGACCCGATGGACCAGGGCGATTTCCTGGACCGGCCAGCGCGAGCGGGCCTCGGCCTCGAGCTCGTCGAGCTTCTTGGCCGCCATGGCCGGGTAAGCCTCGTATTCGAGCGAGGTCGTCCGGCGATCGCCGGTCATCTCGCGGACGGTCCCCAGGAACGAGCAGACCGCCCCCGCCTGGTCGGAGCGGACCGACTCGGTGATCGTGGCGTGGTCGATCGGCTGGTCGGTGATCCGTGTCATGGGATGGATTTCTCGAACGAGCCGCCGCTGACGGGCGGGATCGCCGCCAGTTCGGCGCCAGGGGGGATCGGCAGATCGTCGTCGGCGTACTCGGAGTCGACCGCGATCCGGAGGGTGGGCATGAGGGAGTCGAGGGTGGGGCAGGCCCGGACCATCGCGGCCTTGAGGTCGGCCACGGTTGCGGCCTCGGCGAGGTCGACGGCCAGGGTCGGTTGCCCGGCCTTGGCCCTGGCCAGGGCGAAGAGGAGGACGGTCCTGGTCGGCAAAGGGATTTGCCTCGATCGAGGGAGCGGGCCGAAGGGCCCGGGCATGGTCCGCCCGGCCCCTCCGGCCTTGTCGCTTGCGGTCGGTCAGAGGGCGTGGTGGCCGATGACCTCGTGGATCAGGCCGTGGAAAGTGGCTAGGGCCTTGTCCACGTCGCCGCCCAGGTGCAGGCCGAGGGCCCGGCGATGGCGCGAGGCGAGCGACTCGAAGTCGCCGAGGGCCTGGGCCTTGACCAGGGTGGCGAAGCCGCAGGGGAACTCGGGGATGGCCACGTCCTTGCCGTCCTCGGCGGTCATCTGGAGGAAGACGCCGTTGTCGGCCCCGCCCTTGTGGAGCTGGCCGGTCGAGTGGAGGAAGCGGGGGCCGTAGCCGGTGGTGGTGGCCACCTTGAGGCCGTTGCGGAGGTGGAGCCGGAGCTTGGCGATCGCCTCGTCGCGGCTCGGGGTCTCGTCGAAGTACTGGGTCACGGCCACGTAGTCGTTCGGCTTGACCCGGTCGAAGTGGGCCTTGAGCACGGCGACGAAGAGGTCGCGACCGGCCTTCGAGCCGGCGGCCTGGAGGAGCTTCTGCTTGTTGTCCGGGTCGGCCTTGAGGGTGAGACCCTCGAACTCGGCGACGGTCTCGAGGTCGGGCAGCGACCCCTTGGCCTTGTACTCGTCGAGGAGCTTCTTGGTGTTGTCCTTGCTCTCCTGGACGTTGGGCTGGTCGAACGGGTTGATCCCGATCACCTTGCCGGCCAGGGGGACGGCGATCTCCCAGCGGAAGAACTCGGCGCCGAGGTCTTCGGGGCCGGCCAGGATCAGGTCGATGACCGGGTGTCCGGCGTCGGAGAGGGCCATCAGCTCCTTGACGTCGGTCGCGGGCGGGCTGCCCGAGGTCCGGACCTGGACGAAGACGCGGTCGGTGCCGTAAACCTCGGGCTTGCCCAGGGGCTCGCCGGCGATCGGGACGATCCCCCGGCCTTCCTTGCCGGTCGACTCGGCGATGAGCTGCTCGACCCAGAGGCCGAGGGCGGCCATCGGCGGCGGCGTGATCAGCGTGACCTTGTCGCGGCCCGCCTTGGCCAGGGCCCCGAGGGCCGCGCCGAGGGTGGCGCCGGGGTTCCCCTTGATCGGCCGGTCGAGCTTGCAGGCGGCGACGGCGACGTCGGCGTGGTCGAGGATCTGGGCGATGTCCAGGCCCATCAGGGCGGCGGGGACCATGCCGAAGTCGGACAGGGCGGAGTAGCGCCCGCCGATGTCGGGCGGGTTGAGGAAGATCTTGCGGAAGCCGTCGCGCTTGGCGTCGGCCTCCATCTTGGTGCCGGGGTCGGTGATGGCGACGAAGTTCTCGCCCGCCTTGCCCCCCTTGATCTTCTTCACCACGTCGAAGAAGTAGGCATAGAAGACCGAGGGCTCGGTGGTGGTGCCGCTCTTGCTGGCCACGACGAACAAGGTCGTCGCCGGGTCGACCGCGCCTTCGATCCGCCGGATCGTGGCGGGGCTGGTGCCGTCGAGCACGAGCAGGTTCGGGTAGCCGGCGACGGGCTGGTTCGTGCTCCGGATCACCTCGACGCAGAGGCTCGACCCGCCCATTCCCATCACGACGACGTGCTTGAAGCCGGCCTTGACGACCTCGTCGGCGAACCCTTTGATCTCTCCGGCGTGGCCCTTGACGACGTCCGGGACGACGAGCCAGCCCAGGGCGTTGTCGATGATCTTGGCGGACGCGGGGTCGGACTTCCAGAGCGAGGCGTCCTTGGCCCACATCCGCTTGATGGCGCCTTCCTGCTCGAACGAGCCGAGGGCCTCCTGGATCGCGCCCGAGTACTCCTCGCTGTAGATCGAGGTCTGGCCGATCCGGGTCTTCTGGAGGATCTTGGCCTGCTTGTCCTTGATCGCCTGGTAGAGCTCGTCGAACGAGTCCTGGAAGAGCTTGACGCCGTCGGCCAGGAGCTTGTCGGTGATCGAGTCGACGTCGATGCCCAGGCCGGCGAGCGAGTCGATCATGGCCTTGGCTTCGGGCATCCCCTGGACCAGGGTGGACTCGGCCTTGCCGTGGTCCTTGAAGGCGTCGAAGGCGGCTCGGGGCATGGTGCTGACGGTCTCGGGACCGATCAGGCCGGCGGTGTAGAGGGTATCGGGGTAGGCCTTATTCTTGGTGCCGACCGAGGCCCAGAGCACGCGCTGGGGCTTGGCCCCCTTGGCCCGGAGCGGGGCGAACTCGGGCGAGTTGAAGACGTCCTGGAACACCGCGTAGGCGTTCTTGGCGTTGGCGATGGCGACCTTGCCGAGCGCGGCCTGGAGCTTGGACTTGATGGCCGGGTCGTTCGTCTCCTTGATCTTGGCCTCAATCCGGTTGTCGGCCTCGGTGTCGATCCGGGAGATGAAGAAGCTGGCGACCGAGGCGATCCGGTCGACCGGCAGGCCGGCCTCGGCCCGGCGCTGGAGGGCCTTGACGAAGGTGTGGGCGACCTTGGTGTAGGCGTCGACGCTGAACAGGAGCGTGACGTTGACGTTGACGCCGGAGAAGAGCAGCTCCTCGATCGCGGGCAGGCCTTCGGGCGTGCCGGGGACCTTGATCATCGCGTTGGGGCGGCCGAGCAGGCCCCAGAGCTTCTTGCCCTCGGCGATCGTCCCCTCGGTGTTGTGCGCGAGGTAGGGGGAGACTTCGAGGCTGACGCAGCCGTCGTGCCCCTCGGCGGCCTCGTAGACCCCCTTGAACTCGTCGAGCGCGGCCTGGATGTCGGCCACGGTCAGGGCCTGATAGATCGCGTCGACCCCGTCCCCCTCGCCGACCATGAGCTGGACGTCCTGGTCGTACTCCGACCCGTGGCTGATCGCCTTCTGGAAGATCGTCGGGTTCGACGTCATCCCCTGGAGGCCGTCGTCCTGGATGAGGCGCTTGAGCTCGCCCGTCTGGAGCATCTTGCGGCTGATGTCGTCGAGCCAGACGCTCGTGCCCAGAGCCTGGAGCGCAGCCAGCGAGGTCGTCGATGCGGTGGCCATGGGCGAAACTTCCTCGGGAGAAAAGTTCCGGACCGGAGGGGCTTGACGGGGCCGTCCGACGCGGGTCGGCCCACGATCTCCCCTCCCGACCGGCCGGTTCATGGGTCCCCTCGCGAGGCGCGGGGCGCCTCCGAAGTGACCAGGCTACCCGATGGCGGGGCCCGATGCGAGGGGCGACCCCGCCACCGTCGTCACCTCGGGGCGGACTTGGTGAGGTTCTCGAAGAGGTAGAGCCCGCTCTTGCCTGGGCAGACGAGGTCGATGTCGCCGTCGCGGTCGATGTCGATGGCGGTCATCTCCAGCCCAGTCCCGGCGGTTCCGGGCGGGAAGTCGACCTGGGCGTCCCGCTTCGACCCCTCCTTCGGGGCGTTCCTGGCCGGCTCCCCCTCGAAGATGACGTGCCGGTCCCACCGCTTGCTCGCCGGGTCGAAGGTGTACGAGGCGACCAGCGAGCCCTCGATGTCGCCCGGCTCGATCTCGTGGGCGTAGACCCGCTTGCCGGTGACCAGTTCGTTGGCCTGGCCGTCGCCGTCGAGGTCGGCCCACAGAAGGGTATGGACCGAGGCGACCTTCTCGTCGATCGGCGCCTTGGTCCAGATCGCCGTGCCGTCCTCGGCCTTCGACTGGCGGGCCCAGTAGAGGCCATAGCTGTGGCCCATCCCGTAGACGAGGTCGACCAAGCCGTCGCCGTCGACGTCCTTGCCGAGGATCTGGATCCCGGTCGCCCCCAGGTTCAGGTCCTTGACCTTCTGCTCTTTCGGATCAAAATACTTGTAGGTGTGCCAGGCCCACTCGCTGGCCTTGGGGTCGGCCGGGCCTTCGAACCAGCCCTTGGGCGTCAACAGGTCGATCCGGCCGTCGCCGTTGAGGTCGCCCGAGCCGACGCCGTGGCCGGCGGCGGCGGTGCCGAAGTCGTGCTTCTTGAAGCTGGGCTCGGGGGTCTTGGCGGTCAGGGAGTACCAGACGACGACGTTGGTCGAGTTGGGCAGGATGTCGGGCTGGCCGTCGGCGTCGAGGTCGACGAGGACCGCGGCCTCGCTCGAACCAGGCTTGTCGATCTCATGGTAGGCCCACTCCGCCCCCTTCTTGCCTGGGTTCTCGACCCAGCCGACGCCGCGGCCGAAGTAGGAGACGGAGATGTAATCCATGTTGCCGTCGGCGTTGACGTCCATCGGCATCGTCGAGAAGCAGTTGAAGTACGAGCCGACCTTGGCGACCTTCCGGGTCGGGTACGGCTTCCAGTCGGGGGCGTTGTACCAGGTGTCGCCGGAGACGATGTCGAGCTTGCCGTCGTTGTCGGCGTCGAAGACCCCCGCGCCCTCGAAGCGGCTCTTGGCGTTGATGTCGTGCTTCTTCCAGCGGACTTCCTCCGCCCGGGAGGCCGAGGCGGTGGCGACCAGAGCGACAAGGGCCAACGCGATCCGATTCCGGTGCATGGGGCGATCCTCCGTTAAGGGTAGGCCTGCGGCGGTCGGCGGTTCAGCGGTCGTCTTCCTCGGCTTCGTCCTCGTCCTCGTCCTCATCTTCGTCGTCGGGGTGCAGCTCCCAGCCCAGGGCGACCGAGGCGGCTTCGAGGGCGCGGGTCGAGGGGCCGTGGTCGGGATCATGGACCTCGAAGTTGATCGCGGCGGCGTGCCCGCCCTCGATCACCACATAGCCCCGGAGCCGCATCGGGGCGACTTCGAGCCAGGCCACGCCCGGCCCCTCCCGGCTGACGATGACCGGCCCCGCCGACTCGGACAGCGCGACGACCCAGGCGTCGACGGTCGTCTCGGGCGTATTCCAGGCGGGCAACGCGAGGTATTCCACCATCGTCGGGTGCGGTCCGGAGCATCGAGGTCTGGGCAGGTTGATCCCCCCAGGGTATCCACCCTCCCGGCGATCACAAGGGGCGACCCGGCCCCGGCCCGATTCCACGGCCGGCCGGGCGGTGGTACGATCCCAGCGTCACGCCCCCTTCGACAACCCCTCGGACAGGAGCGAACCATGCTCGGATCGACCGCGCGCCGGCCCAAGCTCGGCCTCGGGCTGGCCCTGACGCTCGCAGTCGCGGCGGGATCGGCCGCGCCGGCCCCTTCGACCCCCTCGGAGCTGGATCGCGACCCGCTCGGCTGGGTCGACCTGCTTGCCGAAGCCGGCACCGACCTCAAAGGGTGGACCCGGCTCCCGGTCAAGCCCAAAGGCAAGCTCGACCCCGCCTCGCAGTGGAGCCTCGACGCCGACTCCCGCGTCCTGACCTGCCGCGGGGACGGCGGCCACGACTGGCTCCGCTGGGACCGCGAGCTGGCCGACTTCGTGCTCCACGTCGAATGGAAGTTCGAGCCCGTCACCTCGGGCAAGAAGGGCTACAACTCGGGCCTCTTCGTCCGCAACTCGGCCGACGCCACCGTCTGGCACCAGGCGCAGGTCGGGGGCGGCCCGGCGGCGTACCTCTTCGGCGAGACCATGCGTGACGGGGCCCTCGACCGGGTCGACCTGTCCAAGCAGCAGCTCGACAAGCGGGTCCGCCCGGCCGGCGAGTGGAACACCTTCGAGCTGTCCTGCCGGGGCAAGCAGGTCGACCTCTGGGTCAACGGCGAGACCGTCAACCGCTGGGACGACTGCCGGGTGCCCAAAGGGTACGTCGGCCTGGAGGCCGAAGGGTACCGGATCGAGTTCCGCAACGTGAAGGTCAAGCCGCTCTGACCCGCCGGGAGTCCGCGGCTCAGTCGCGGCCAAGGGCCTCGTCGATGTCGGCCCAGAGGTCGGCGGCGGCCTCGATGCCGACGGAGAGCCGGATCATCCCCGGGGTGATCCCCTGGCGGGCCCAGTCCTCCGGCGACTGCGATCGGTGGCTCGAAGTCGTCGGGTGGCTCAGGGTGGTCGAGACGTCGCCCAGGCTGGGGGCGTAGGGGATGTGCCCCAGATGGCGGATGAACGAGTCGGCCCGGTCTCGCGAGCCGACGTCGAAGGTGATCATCGACCCGAAGCCGCCGGTCAGGACGCGGCTGGCCAAGGCGTGGTCGGGGTGCGAGGGGAGGCCCGGATAGTGGACGTTGCCGGTGCCCAGGCGTTTCTCCAGCCGGCCGGCCAGTTCGAGGGCGTTGGCGCAGGCCCGCTCGACCCGGATGGTCAAGGTGGCGATCCCCCGGAGGGCTAGCCAGCTGTCGAACGGGTTGCCGGTCAGGCCGAAGGTGGAGGCGAGGTGGCCCATCCGGGCCATCCGGTCCTTCGAGCCGACGAGCACCCCGAGGGTCACGTCGCTGTGCCCGCCGATCGCCTTGGTGGCCGAGTGGGTCAGGAGATCGGCCCCCAGTTCGAGCGGCCGGCAGAGCAGGGGGGCGAAGGTGTGGTCGATCGCCAGCAGGGCCCCGTGGCCCCGGGCGATCGCGGCCAGGCCTTCGATATCGGCGAGCCGGAGCAAGGGGTTCGACAGCGTCTCGGCGAAGACCAGGCGGGTCGAGGGCTTGAGGGCGGAGCGGAGGGTCTCGGGTCGGGACGCGTCGAACAGGTCGTGCTCGACGCCGAACCGGGAGAGCTCCTTGGCGACCAGGAACGTGGTCCGGCCGTACAAGCCTTCCGACATCGCCAGGCGGTCTCCCTGGCCGAGCGTGGCCAGGAACAGGGCCGACTCGGCGGCCATGCCCGAGGCGCAGACCACGGCGGCCTCGCCCCCCTCCAGCGCGGCGACCTTGGCCGCCAGCTGCGCGGCATTGAGGTGGCCGTCGCGGGCGTAGACGAAGCCCGAGGCCCGCCCGCCGTAAACGTCCTCGACCGCGTCGAGGCTGGCGAACTCGTAGACCGAGGTGAGCTGGATCGGCGGAGCCAGGGGCGGCGTCGAGGACGGGGCGATCCGGCTCGGTCGGGCGCAGAGGGTGGCGGGGTCGGGCCGGTCCGGGTCGTGCGAAGGGTCGGGCATCTCGGGCATTGTCCTCGGTCTATCCGGGCTGTCGGGCGTCGATCCGGCCGGTCAGCCGACGCTGGCGGCCTTGCGGTGGAGTCGGCCGGCCTGACCCAGGCGATCGATCGCCTCGCCGAGGTCGCGGAGGGCGGTCCGGACCTGGCCGCCGGCGCGGGCTTCGGCGGCCTTGCGGCGGAGCCTGGCGAGCTCGGGCCAGTCGACCGGCCAGGTCTGCTCGACGGCGATCTGCTGGACCCGGCCGACCTGCTCGGCCAGGCGGTCGACCAGGCCCTCCGATATCGGGCAATCGACGCTGCGGTACAAGTGCTCCTCGACGGCGTGCGCGCCATTGCCGCGCTTCTTGGCGGCGAACAGCCCCTTGATCCAGCCGCCTTCCTTCTTCCAACCGGCGGCGGGGGCCTCGGCGACCTTGGGGACGTCGGTGGCCGACTCGGGCTCGACCCACTCGCCGATCCGGGCGATGACGACGGTGATGTTGTCGTGCCCGCCCCGGAGGTTGGCCAGCGAGAGGAGGTAGCGGCAGGCATCCTTGGGGTGGAAGTTGCCGGCGAACGCGCCCAGCTCGGGGTCCTCGACCGGGCCGGAGAGGCCGTCGGAGCAGAGGAGGAAGACGTCGCCGGCCTCGACGGGCAGGGGGCCTTCGATGTCGACCTCGACGTTGGGGTCGGGGCCCAGGCTCCGGGTGATCACGTTCCGGGGGACGGCCTTGTCGGCCTGCTCGACCGAGAGATGCTTGCGCCGGACCAGCTCCCAGGCCAGGCTGTGGTCGAAGGAGAGCTGGTCGATCCGGCCGTTGCGGACCCGGTAGACCCGCGAGTCGCCGACGTGGGCGATCAGCGCCCCCTCGGCGCCGAGGATCAGGGTCGAGGCGGTGGTGCCCATCCCCTGGAAGTCGCGGTTCGCGGTCGCCTTGCCGTGGATCAGGCCGCCGACCTCTTTATAGGCCTTGGTGATCGCCTCGGCGGCGGGCACGGCCTTGGCCTTGGTGTAGTTGTGGGGGATGTTATCGCAGGCGAGCTTGCTGGCGAGCTCGCCCACGGCGTGGGCCCCCATGCCGTCGGCCACCATGAAGACGTGCCCGCGCGATCGCCAGGTCTCGACCTTCGATGCGCGGACGATGGTGTGGCTATCCTGGTTATTTGAGCGACGCATGCCGGTGTCGGTCGCGGCGGCGTCGACGATGATGTCGTCCCAGTTCACGACCCGGCCTTGTCTCCGTGCGTTCTCGAGACCGGGATCGTCGCCGCACGGGACGCCGACCCCGCAATGCATCCGACCGGGACGGATCGGCGATCGGGGCCCTCCCCGGTTGCCGATCGGTCGGGCCCGGACGCCTCGACCCTCGGAGTTCGCCATCGGCACCGGCCGGGACCCGCCCGGCCTTCACCGATCACGCTCCATGAAGCCATCCGGCCATTGTATCGCCCGCCGCGCCCAAGCCTAGAGGAAAATAGACCAAGGTTTAACGTTCCGCGGCTCGGCCGGGCCGATGCGGGGGGCGATCGGGCGAACAGACCCGTTATAGGCACCGGATCTTACTTGGGGTACATTGGATTCGTGACGAAGGCCCGTCCCCTTTCGCCGACCCTTCCCGGGACAACCGCAAATCGATGAGTTCTCCCCTCCGCCTGGACCCGATTCGTTTCGCGAAAACCACGCTCACCAACGGCCTCGACATCATCGCCAGGCGGCAGGGGCCGCTTCCGGTGGTCGCCATGAACCTCTGGTACCACGTCGGGTCCAAGAACGAGGAGCGGCGGCAACGCGGATTCGCCCACCTCTTCGAGCACCTCATGTTCGAGGGGTCCGAGCACTATCCGGGCGACTTCTTCAAGCCCCTCCAGCGCCTCGGGGCCGGGATCAACGGCTCCACCTCGACGGACCGGACCAACTATTTCGTCGACATGCCGGCCGCCCACATCGAGCTGGCCCTGGCGATGGAATCGGACCGGATGGGGCATTTCCTGCCCGCCCTGAGCGACGAGAAGATCCGGATCCAGAAGGACGTCGTCAAGAACGAGTATCGCCAGAACGTGGCCAATCGCCCTTACGGGATGGCCCACCGCCTGATGGCCGAGGCGATGTTCCCGCCCGGCCATCCTTATAGCTGGACCACGATCGGCGTGATGGAGGACGTCGAGGCCGCCAGCCGCGACGACGTCGAGGCGTTCTTCCGCCGATTCTACGTCCCCGGCAACGCCAGCCTGGCCATCGTCGGCGACATCGACGAGGACCGCGCCCTGGCCATGGCCGAGCGCTACTTCGGGCCGATCCCGGGCGGCACGGCCTCGCTGACCCCCTGGACCCCCGAGGCCCGGCTCGACGCCGACGTCAGCATCGAGCTTCGCGACCGGGTCGAACTCGATCGGGTCTACCTCGCCTGGCACACGGTCCCCCAGTTCCGGCCCGACGACGCCGCGCTCGTCCTCCTGGGCGACATCCTCGGCCGGGGGAAGGCCAGCCGCCTGTACCGCAAACTCGTCATCGAGCGGGAGCTAGCTCAAGACGTCAGCGCCTACCAATCGGCCCGCGAGCTGGCCGGCAGCTTCGGGGTCATCGCGACGGCCAGGCCCGGCCAGTCGTGGGAGCGGATCAGGGAGGGGGTCGACTCGGAGATCGCCGCCGTCGCGGAGCGCGGGGTCTCCGAGGCCGAGGTCGAGCGGGTCAAGAACGGCCGGGTCGCCGGCTTCATCTATGCCCTCGACAACGTCGGCGGCTTCGGCGGCGTGGCCGATCGCCTCAACGCCTACAACACTTACGTCGGCGACCCGGGGCGGATCACGTCGGACCTCGGGCGCTACCAGGCGGTCACGGCCGACGCCATCCAGCAGGCGGCCCGGGCTTACCTGGTGGGCCGGCCCCGGGTCACCCTGACCGTCCTCGGCGGCAAGGCGAGCCGGGCGGGAGTCGCCCCGCTCGATCGCTCGAAGCCGCCCCGGCCGTCGGCCGCATCGGCATTCCATGCCCCGGTGCCCGTGGCGGGTCAACTCGGCTGCGGCGTCCCGGTCTGGGTGATCTCCCGCCGCGACCTGCCGATCGTCGCCGCCACGATCGTCCTCGGCGCCGGCGCCGCCAGGCACGACGCCAGCCGAGGGGGGCTGGCCTCGCTGACCGCCGACCTGCTCGACGAGGGGACCAGCTTGCGGTCGTCGCAGCAGATCGCCATCGAGGCCCAGGGGATGGGCACGAGCCTCTCGGCCTCGGCCGGGTGGGACGGGTCGTATGTGAGCCTCCAATGTCTCACGCCCCACCTCGCCGCGAGCCTGGACCTGGCGGTCGACGTGCTCCGGAATCCGACGTTCCCGGTCGAGGAATGGTCGAGGATTCACGGCCAGACCCTGGCCGGCCTGAAGGCGGAGCGGGCCGTCGCCGAGGCCAGGGCCGGCCGGGCGATGCTCCGGGCGCTCTACGAAGGGGACCATCCGTACCGCATCCCCGTCGAGGGCGACGAGGCGACCGTCGCCGGGCTCTCGGTCGCCGACCTCCGGGCGTTCCACCAGGCCCGATATGGCCCCGGCGATGCCGCGATCGTGGTGGCCGGCGATGTCGACCCGGATGCCATCATCTCCCGGCTCGACTCCGCGCTCGCGGGCTGGTCGGGCCGCTCGGAGCCGGCGGGGCCGGTGCCAGACCAGGGACGGCTCGACCGGGGTCGCTTGCTCCTTCTCGACCGGCCCGGTGCCCCCCAGGCCGTCGTCCGGGTGGGCCACGTCGGCACGCACCGGCTCGACCCCGACTTCACCGACCTGATGGTCTGGAACCAGATCCTCGGCGGCCAGTTCACGTCGCGGCTCAACGCCAAGCTCCGCGAGGAGAAAGGGTTCACCTACGGCGTCCGCAGCTCGTTCGACTGCCGGCAGGGGGCCGGGCCGTTCCAGGTCGCCGCGTCGCTCCAGTCCGACCGCCTGGCCGAGGCCCTCGCCGACCTCCGAGGCGAAGTCCTCGCCCTCCTCGGCGACCGGCCGCCGACCCACGCCGAGCTCGACGACGCCCGGAGGTCCCTGATCGAGGGGCAGGCCCGGCAGTTCGAGACCCCTTCGGCCCTGGTCTCGCGGTATGCCGGCCTGTTCCTCCACGGCCTGCCGGGCGACCATCACGCCCGGTTCGCCGAGCGCCTGGGGGGCGTGACCCTGGACACCCTGGATGCGGCCGCCCGTCGCCACGTCGACCCGTCGCGGTTCGTCGCGGTGGTGGTCGCCGACGCCTCGCTCGTCCTCAAGTCGCTCGAAAGCCTGGGATGGTCGGAGGTTGAGACGTTCAATGAGCGGGACGAGCCGGGCCTCGGGGGCGAGTGATTGGATGGGCCGGGTCTTCCCGGTTCGGGCTTCGCGTTATAATGAAGGGACGCCCGGGGCTTCCCCTCTTCGGCCTTGTCGGGGCGTCGCATCGGGTTGAATAACCGGCGATTCCGGCCCGTCTCCCAGATCGCTCATCATTCCCGGTCCGCCCCTCTTCCGAGCCGGCCAACGCCCTGGGACCGCTCGACCATGCCCATTGCACGACCTCGATGGTTGCGGATCGCCCGGTTCCGCCTCCGCCGCCTGATCAGCCGGGTCGACCGCTCCGCCCCGGCCTGGCTGACCTGGATCCCGTCCTGGGGGACAAGCCTGCTCGTCCACGCCGTGGTCCTCGTCGTCCTGGCGACGGTCGTCTTCATCGGCGGCTCGGCCCGCGAGGAACACATCGACTTCGACACCTCGATCATCTCCCTGGCCGACGACCCGCTCGATTCCCTGGTCCCGGCCCCCCGATCGGGCGACCCGTTCACCGACGCCAGGACCGACCTCGCCCCCTCGCTCTCGCTCCAGCCCTCGGACCGCGAGCTGCGCCAGCCCGACCTGTCCGGGGCCAGCTTCGGGCCGAAGCTGTCGATGCCCGACCGGTCGGCCGCCGACCGAAACATCGGGAGCTTCGAGCTGTCTCAGTCGATCCGGACCCACGTCGAGGACATCACCGCGCCGTTTTCCGGGCGGATGGGGCCGGGCAAGGCCCAGCTCGTCCGCCGCGAGGGGGGGACACCCGCGTCGGAGAAGGCGGTCCAGGATGGCCTGAACTGGCTGATGCGGCACCAGCGCGACGACGGCAGTTGGGCCCTGGACGTGAGCGGCCAGTGCAAGATCATCCCGGGCTGCCCCGAGGACGCCCACGCCGTCTCCGACACCGCCGCCACCGGCCTGGCCCTGCTCGCGTTCCAGGGGGCCGGCCACATCCACACCGAGTCCAGCCGCTACCAGGACCAGGTCAAGCGGGGGCTGGACTGGCTGATCTCGCACCAGCAGAAGACCGGCGAGATCTATCTCGGCGGTCTGTTCAACGCCGCGCTATACAGCCACGCGATCGCCACGATGGCCCTCTGCGAGGCCTACGGGATCTCGAAGGATGCCCGCCTCAAGGAGCCGGCCCAGCTCGGGATCTTCTACATCGTCCAGTCGCAAAATAAGGAAGATGGAGGCTGGCGATATGCCCCGGGGATGCCGGGGGACACCTCGGTCTTCGGCTGGCAGATGTTCGCCCTCCGGAGCGCCAAACTCGCCGGCCTCGACGTGCCCAAGAACGTACTCCGGGGCTGCCGCCATTATCTCGACGAGGCCGGGGCCGACAAGAATCGGACGACGTACAGCTACTTGCCCGGTCGCGAGGCCTCGGCCGTCATGTCGGCCGAAGGGCTCCTCTGCCGCCAGTACCTGGGCTGGCCCAGGGATCACCCGGCGCTGGTCAAGGGTGTCGCGGGAGTCTGGAGCGACCTGCAAGCTCGCGACGAGCGGAACATCTACTATTGGTACTACGCGACCCAGCTCTTGCATAACATGCAGAACAAGGCCTGGAAGACGTGGAACAGCCGAATCCGCGACGGCCTCGTCGCGATGCAGATCCAGGGCAGCGGCTGCGACCACGGGAGTTGGAGCCCCATCTATCCCCAGGTCGACCGCTGGGGCAGGACGGGCGGCCGGCTGTTCCAGACTTCGATGTCGATCCTGACTCTCGAAGTTTATTACCGATTCTTGCCGCTGTATCGCAACTCGGAAGATCCGCCGAAGACCGAGGCCGATGCCAAGCCTTGAAGGTTGCCCCCGGGGCCTTCGAGCGGCCCCGGGTCGTCACGCTCAGTTCGAGAACTGGCGGAGCGGGATCGTCTTGTAGAGGACCAACATGGAGACGTTCACGCTCCGGGGGGCGGAGCTGTCGGCCACGATGTAGGCGATGTCCCCCTTCCGGGCGAACGAGTTCGAGCCCAGCGTGACCTGGGTGACGGTCATCCCGCCGTTGCCGGGCTGGATCGTCATCCAATTCGTCGCGTTGACCCGGATCTGGAGCGGCGAGGCCTGCGTCGGGTTGCCGACGATGTTGATCCGATTGGGGATGGCGGCTTCCTGATCGGACACATAGTAGTTGACATCGAATTGATTCGACCGGTCCTCGTCGAGCGAGGCCAGTGTCCTGTTCGCGCCGAAGAGGTTGGTGACGTTGGGCGTGACCAGCCGCTGCGCGTCGGCCTCATAGATGTCCAGGTGGTCGGCGACGACGACGTTGGACCCGGCGTTGACGCCGGTCGCCTCGACGAGCGAGGCGTTGGTGAGCTGGTCGACGCCCGAAGGCCAGCGGATCAGGAACTGCTTGATCGCGTCGGACGCGATCGGGTACTGGCGGCCTTGCTCGTCCTGGACCACGATCCACTTCGAGGTCACGTTGATGACCTCGGCCCATGAGCCCTGCCGGGGGAGCTGCGGCCCCCTGAGCGTGCCCAGGTCGATCGTCCAGTAGCTGCCGAAGCCCCACGCGCCGAAGCCTCCGTAGGTGCCGAAGCCGCCGTAGGCCCCGTACCCGCTGTAAGGGTTATAATTGGCCGAGCCGATCTGGCCCCGGGCCTGATGCCAACCGGCCCCGGCGGCGAGAAGCCCGACGGTCGCCGCGATCCCCAGGTTCGTGCGGATCTTCATGGTCGTGAGCTTCCCCCTTGCCGGAGTCAATCGAGCCGGCGGCCAGGCCGGCTGGGGTTGTCGGATCAACCCACTCCGAATCGTATCATCGCAAGAGGTTAGCATCGACCCCCCTTTGCATTTTCCGGGCCCACGTCGATGCGATTTGACGTGCTCGGGCGTCGATCGATTTGCGGCTTCGGGCCGGATGCATTAAACTCGACCCGTTGCGACTCCGCACGGGCTCGGTCTGCCGGGATCGCTCGGTCTCGCCTCAACGGAGGTCGTCAGCTCCGCCATGAACAAGCCCGATCCCTCGCGTTCGTCGATGGACACCTCGGCCAGTTGGGGCCAGCTCGACGCCGCCCCTCGCGGTCGCGACCTGACCGGCGCGAACCTCGGCGACTTCCAGGTCGAGCGCCTCCTGGGCCGAGGCGGGATGGGCGAGGTCTACCTGGCGAGGCAATTGAGCCTCAACCGAGAGGTCGCGCTCAAGGTCCTCCGACCCGACCTCCTGACCAACCCCACCTATATCGCCCGGTTCGAGGCCGAGTCCTGGTCGGCCGCCAAGCTGAATCACCCCAACATCGTCCACATCTACACCGTGGGCATCAGCGAGGGGCTCCGGTTCATCGCGATGGAGTACGTCCAGGGGACCAACCTCCGCGAGTACCTGACCCGCAAGGGGACGCCCGAACTGCTCCAGGCGATCTCGATCATGCGCCAGGCCGGGGCCGCCGTCGGCGCCGCGGGCGAGGTGGGCCTCGTCCATCGCGACATCAAGCCGGAGAACCTCCTCCTGACCCGCAAGGGGCAGGTCAAGGTGGCGGACTTCGGCCTCTGCCGCGACCTGGACAGCGACCGACACCACGTCACGCAGACCGGGATCACGCTCGGCACGCCCTTGTACATGAGCCCCGAGCAGGCCCGGGGCATGGCCATGGATCACCGGAGCGACCTGTATTCGCTCGGCGTGACCTATTATCACATGCTCGCCGGCCAGCCCCCGTTTCGGGCCGATACCGCCCTGGCCCTGGCGATGAAGCACGTGTCCGACGCCCCGGTCGACCTCGCGGTCCACCGGCCCGACCTGCCGCCCGACCTGACCAAGATGGTCATGCGGCTGATGGCCAAATCCCCCTCGGACCGCTACCAGTCGGCCGCAGAGATGTTGCGGACCCTGGCCAAGGTCCGCGAGGCGCTCCAGATCACCGCCCTGACGGGGACGGCGGGGGTCGCGATCACGGATCGGATCGACCCGTCCCTTTCCAAGGTTGAGGCCGTCCAAGCATCGCGCGAGCACCCGAAAGTCTCCGGCGAGGCGAGCTCTGTCGTCCTGGAGGTGGCCGGTTGGCTGACCTGGCCGTCCAGGAAGACGATGCTCGCGGCCGGGCTCGTCGGCCTCCTGGCCGGCGCCTGGGCCGGCTGGACGGCCCGGCCGCCCGACCTCCTCGCGCCGGCGGCAACGCCCCGGGCCATGCCCCCCGTGCTCTGGCTCGCGCCCGACTGGGCCACCGTCACGAAAAAGGCCAGCCCCGCCGAGCAGTATAGATACGCCCTGATCCAGGCGTCGCCTCGCGAGCGCGAAGCCGCCTGGGTCGCCGTCTCGGGCTACTTCCCGCAGGACCAGGAGTGGGCCTCCCGCTCCTTCGCCCAGATCGGCCGCGAGTTGTTCCGCAAGGGGGACCGAGACCGGCTCGAAACCCTGGCCGACGTGCTCGCCTCGACGAACTCCGGGCGGAACAAGGCCCTCTCCGAGGTGATCGACGCCGCGGTCGCCTCGCTCGAAGGCGACGACATCGACAAGGTGCTCAACCTGTTCGACGGCAGCGACTTCAGCTTCATCAAGAACCTTCTCGACGCGTCCGTGGCCAACTTCGGGCTCGAAGTCATCCTCCGAATCCGGGAGGACTCCCGGCTCAAGCTGTCGGGGACCGTCCTCGGCAAGCTCCGCGAGGTCGAGGGCCGGCTGATCCGGAAGATGATCGAGATCAAGCAGACCGACCTCAAGGGTTGATCGACCGACCGGACGCAGGTCGACGGGCGGGTGACCCGTCGCCGTTTCCCCGCCAGATCCCGTTGACGGAGTCGTCCGCGATGCCTTTCCTGAAGAAGCTGAGCCCCGAACCTTCCGGGCAGCTTTTCGAGATCAGGACCGACACGTTCGTGATCGGGCGCCTCCAGGATTGCGACGTCGTCCTCGACCCCAACGGGATCAGCCGCAAGCACACCGAGATCCGTCGATCGGGGGGCGACCGCTGGGTCGTCGTCGACCTCCACTCCCGCAACTTCACCTTCCTCAACGGCCGCAAGCTCGACCCCGATGAGCCGGCCCCCACACTTTCCGCCCTCGATCGGATCAAGATCTGCGAGGTCGAATTCATCTTCTACCCCCAGATGCCCAAGGAAGTCGCCCACTCCAACGTGCGGCGGTCCGACGAGATCCAGGTCACCGACGGCCAGGAGGAGGTCTCCGGCGCGGTCCACACGCTCGACGCCTCGCGCTCCAGCTCGCTCGCCAGCGCGGTCAAGCCCGAGGTCAAGCTCCGGGCGATCCTGGAGATCTCCAGGAGCCTGACCAGCGAGCTGAAGATCGACGCCGTCGCGCCCAAGATCATCGACGCCCTGATGGAGCTTTTCCCCCAATCCGAGCGGGGATTCCTGATCCTCATCGAGCCGTCCACCAAGAAATTGATCCGCAAGGCGTTCAAGTATCGGCCCAATCGCAAGTCCTTCTCGGCCAACCATTACAACGACGAAGTCCCGATGAGCATCAGCCGGTCGATCGTCCGGCACGTCATCGAGATGAAGAAGGCCGTCCTCAGCCAGGACGCCGGGGCCGACATCGACCTGCCGACGAGCGCCTCGATCGCCGAGCTCAAGATCCGGTCGGTGATGTGCGTCCCCCTGCTGACTCCCGACGGCGAGGTCCTGGGCATCATCCAGCTCGACACCAGCGATCGCCGGCAGTTCCTCCAGGAGGACCTCGACGTCCTCGCCGCCGTGGCCGGCCAGGCGGCCGTCGGCGTCCAGAACGCCACGATGCACGAGAAGCTCCTCAAGAACGCCGCCCTGGAGCGGGACCTGGCGATCGCCGAGACCGTCCAGAAGGGATTCCTGCCCCAGTCCGTCCCCAAGGTCGACGGCTTCGAGTTCTTCGCCTTCTACCAGCCCACTTTCGAAGTCGGCGGCGACTACTACGACTTCATGAACCTGCCCGGCAACCGCCTGGGGATCGCGCTGGGGGATGTCGCGGGCAAGGGGGTCGCGGCGGCCTTGATGATGGCCAAGTTCTCGGGCGAGACCCGGTTCTGCGTCTCGACCGAGCCCACCCCTCGCGAGGCGATCGGCAAGCTCAACAACGCCTTCTGCTCGGCGGGGATCGCCGAGAAGTTCATGACGATGAGCTTCTGCCTGCTCGACACCGCCACGAGCCGGTTGACGGTCTGTTCCGCCGGTCACCCCGCGATCATGCTCCGCCACGCCGATGGCCGGGTCGAGGAGGTCGGCGACGAGACCCGGGGGTTCGCCCTGGGCGTGATCCCCGACTGGGAGTACGAGCAGACGGAGGTCGACCTCCGGGTGGGCGACGTCGTGGTCATCTACTCCGACGGCGTGACCGACGCCCGGAACCCGGCCGAAGAACTGTACGACACCAAAGATCAGCGCCGGCTCCTCCGCCGGGTGATGGAGTCTGCCGGCCGGCCCGAGGATGTCGGCCGGTCGATCCTCCAGGAGATCCGCGAGTTCTCGCTCGGCAATCGCCAGGCCGACGACATCACGCTCGTCTGCTTCGGGCCGGTCGCCCGACGGGCCGACGCCCCGAGCGGCCCCGCCGATTGACCGACCGGCTATAATGGAGGGATCGCCCCCACCCCGACGAGCCCGCAGCGAAGCCCTCCATGTCCTGGAAAGTCGCCAACATCCGCCTGGAGCTGGATGAGCCGGAAGAATTGCTGACCGCCAAGCTGGGGGCCCGGCTCGGGGTCGGCAGCGACTCGATCGGCTCGTACCGGATCCTCCGCAAGAGCCTCGATGCCCGGCGGCACGACGACCTCCACTTCATCTATGCGGCCGAGGTCGAAGTGCCCGGCGACGGGGCCTCGCTCCGGCCTTCGGGCTCCGACGTCGCACCCTATCAGCCCGACCGCTTCGAATGGCCCGAGCCCGGCCAGGGGCCGCTCGAACACCGCCCCGTCATCATCGGCGCCGGGCCTGCCGGCCTCTTCGCGGGCTACCTCCTGGCGCTCGACGGCTATCGCCCCTTGATCCTCGAGCGAGGGCGCGAGGTCAAGGATCGCGTCGCCGACGTCCGTCGGTTCGACGAAGGGGGCCCGGTCGACGCCGAGAGCAATTACCTCTTCGGCGAGGGGGGGGCCGGCACCTTCAGCGACGGCAAGCTCACCAGCCGGGCGAGCGGTCCCGACATCCACCGGGTCCTCGAAATCATCGCCGAGTGCCACGGCAAGCCTTCGGTCGTCTACGACGCCAAGCCGCACCTCGGCTCGAACCGGCTCCCGTTGATCGTCCGGACCCTCCGGCGAAAGTACGAAGCCCTCGGCGGCGAGGTCCAGTTCTCTTGCCGGGTCGAGGACCTCGACATCGCCGACGGCCGCCTCAGGGGGATGATGACCAGCTCGGGATACGTCGCGGCCGACGTCGCCGTGCTCGCGATCGGCCATAGCGCGCGGGATACGTACGGCATGCTCCTCCGCCGAGGGGTCCCGATCGAAGCCAAGGCGTTCCAGCTCGGCGTCCGGATCGAGCAGCCGCAGGAGCAGGTCAACGTCGCCCGCCACGGCGCCTATTCCGACCACCCCGCCCTCGGCGCGGCGGATTACAACCTCAACGTCCGGGCCGGCTCGCGCGACCTCTTCACCTTCTGCATGTGCGCCGGCGGCTACGTGATGGGCAGCGTCTCCGAGCCCGGCTACTTCTGCACCAACGGGATGAGCGAGAGCCGGCACGACTCGCCGTATGCCAACAGCGGCCTGGTCGTGACCATTCGCCCCGAGGACACCGGCAGCCGGCACCCCCTGGCCGGCGTCCACTTCCAGCAGAGGGCCGAGCGCCTGTCCTACCTCGCCGGCGGCCGGTCCTACGCCGCGCCGATCCAGTGGGCCCGCGACTTCCTGGGCGAGCGGCCCAGCCGGGGGAAGCTCCCCAGCAGCTACCCGAGGGGCACCGTGCCCTCGGACCTGGGCATGATCCTGCCACCGCTCGTGCTCGACGCCCTCGGCCGCGGCCTGCCCGCGATGGATCGCCGGTTCCGGGGCCTGTTCCTCCGCGACGCGACCCTGACCGGCCCCGAAGCCCGAGGGAGTTCGCCCGTCCGGATCCCCCGCGACGATGCGACCCGCCAGCATCCGGCCGTCGCCGGCCTGTACCCCTGCGGCGAAGGGGCCGGGTACGCCGGGGGGATCGTCAGCGCCGCCGTGGATGGCCTCCGGACCGCCCGCTCGATCGTGGCCCGCTTCGCCCACGCCGGGCACTGATCGGCCGGGCGAGGAGAGATCTCGCCCGGCCCGGCCGCCCCGGTTGACCGTCGCGATCACCACCGTCACAATTGATCGCGGACCTGCGATCCCATCGGGTGGTGAGAGCCTTTCGCCATGCAGCTTGCCTTCGACGACGACGGACCGGGCCCGGTCTTGGTGCTCCTGCACGGCTTCCCCCTCGACCGATCGATGTGGTCGCATCAACAGAGCAGCGTGGGCTCGATCTATCGGGTGATCGCGCCCGACCTCCGGGGGCACGGCCACTCCGCGGCCCCCGACGGGATCTACACCGTCGACGCGATGGCCGACGACGTGATCGAGCTCCTCGACGGCCTGCAACTGACCGAGCCGTTGGTCATCGGCGGCCTCTCGATGGGGGGGTACGTCGCCCTCTCGATCGCCTCGCGCTATCCCGAGCGGCTCAAGGCGTTGATGCTCCTGAGCACCCGGGCGGTCGGCGACTCGCCCGAGGCGGCGCTGGCCCGCGAAGCCCTGGCCAAGCAGGTCGAGGCCGCGGGCTCGGCCGAGCCGGTGATCGAGGCGATGCTCCCCAGGCTCTTCGCCCGCCAGACGTTCGAGCGTCACCCCGAACTGGTCGCCCGCTGGCATGGCCGGATGGCGAGGACCCAGCCTCGGGCGATCGCCGGGACCCTCCGAGGGCTGGCGACCCGCCCCGACCGGACCGCCGAACTGCCCCGGATCGCCGTGCCGACCCTGGTCCTCGCCGGAGCCGAGGATCACATGGTCCTCGCCGGAGCCAAGGATCAGGTCGTCCCCCTCGACGAATCGATCGCGATGGCCAGGGCGATCCCGAACGCCCGGCATGCGGTCATCGCGGATGCGGGCCACCTCATGCCGATCGAGAATCATCAAGCGACCGACGCCGCCATCCTGGAATTCCTCCAGACGCTCTGGTAAGCCTCGGCGGTTCCCGGGTCGAAGCTTGCTCTCGGTACGGTACGGTCGGATAATCCATCATGGATGAGGGGTTCCCCCGCCCCGTCCGCACGGCCAAGGGCCCCCGCGAGCGTATTCGATGTCCGAAAATCCCGGCGACGGCGGAACTTTCATCACCACTGCCTCGGCACTTCGGGATCTGGTGGATCACATCCGGGCCGTTGGTCGCTTCGCTTTCGACACCGAATTCGTCTCCGAGGACACCTTCGAGCCGGTCCTCTGCCTGATCCAGGTCGCGACGGAGTCGCGGCTCGCCGTGGTCGACCCCCTCAAGGTCGGCGACCTTTCGCCTTTCTGGGATGCGGTGATCGACCCCGCGATCGAGGTCGTCATGCATGCCGCGGGCGAGGACCTGCGAATCTGCAAGCTGAAGACCGGCACCGTCCCCCGCCGGGTCTTCGACGTCCAGATCGCCGCCGGGCTGGTCGGGTACGGCTACCCGCTCTCGCTCGGGAACCTCGTCCACCAGTCGCTCAAGATCTCGCTGCCGGGCGGCGAGACCCGGACCGACTGGCGTCGAAGGCCCCTGTCCGAGGCGCAGCTCCGATATGCCCTGGACGACGTCCGGCACCTGCTCGACCTGGCCGACCTGCTCGAAGGGCGCCTGGACAACCTGGCCCGACGCGACTGGGCCGATGACGAGTTTGCCGCCTTCCTCGACGGGATCGACCACCGGGCCGAAGAAGATCGCTGGCGTCGCCTGTCCGGCCTGCACCTGCTCAACCGGCGGAGCCTGGAGCTGGCCCGGCGGCTCTCCGACTGGCGGGTCGAGGACGCTCGCCGCTCCAATCGACCGCTCCGCGGCGTGCTCCGCGACGACCTCCTGGTCGCCATCGCCAAGCGGCAACCGGCCACCAGGCGCGACCTCGAGGCCCTCCGCGATTTCAACCGGCCTCAACTCCTGAGCCGGGCCGACGAGATCCTGGCCGTGATCGCCCAGGCCCAGCAGGTCGCCCCCGATCAACTGCCCGAACACGCCGGCCGACACGACGACGGGCCCGGCCTGGCCATGGTGGTCAGCCTCCTCGCCGCCACGCTCTCCCAGGCCTGCGCCCAGGCCAAGGTCGCCGTCGGGCTCGTCGGCAGCTCCACGGACCTCAAGGAGATGGTCCGCTGGTACCTCGAGGGCCGCGACGAGGCGCGAAGTCCCGGGCTCCTCCGAGGCTGGCGGGCCGACATCTGCGGGCGGACGCTGCTCGATGTCCTCTCGGGCCATCGGGCCCTCAGGATCGTCGACCCGGAGGCCGACGTGCCCGTCGCCTTGGACCAGGTGAGCGAAGATCCTCGATCGAATTGAAGCCTCTGGTCTCCCGATCGCCCCGATTTGTCGTCGTCCGTCAGCCGGGCCAGCACATGAACCATCAAATCGCGGTCTACTCGAACAATTACGGCCACTGGGGAGTCCGGGCTGCCGTCGATCGGATCGCCGACGCCGGGCTGAGCAACGTCGAACTCGCGCTCCGGGCCCACGACTTCGGCGGCCTGGTGATCCCCGAGTCGGCGATCATTAATGAGGCGACCGACGAAGCGGAGATCGTCGATTTCCTGAGCCTGATGGAAAGCCGGGGCGTCACGGCCAGCGGTTGCAACGTGGGTGGTGCCGACCTCCGGACCGAGGAGGGGCTCGCCATCACCGCGGCCCGGATGCGCTTCGCCCGCCGCCGCTTCTCCGCCAAGGTGGCGGTCTCCGGGGCAGGGAAGCCGGAGAACGAGGCGCAGCGTCGTGCCGTCGTGGCCCATCTGCGGGCCCTCGGCGACCTCGCCGCCGAGCTTGGCATGATCCTGACACTGGAGACCCACCAGGGCCCGACCCAGAACGCCGATGCCATGCTCGCCTTGATGGCCGAGCTCGATCACCCGAGCATCGGCTTGAACTTCGACACCGGCAATATCGCCTACTACAACCGGGGTGCCGACCCCCTCGTCGAGCTGGACCGGGTCAAGCATTTGGTCAGGAGCGTCCACCTCAAGGACAACCGGGGCGGCTTCGAGGACTGGTACTTCCCGGCCCTCGGCGACGGCGGCGCGGTCGACTTCCGCCGGGTCCGCGAGATCCTCGACGGCGTCGACTTCCGGGGGCCCTGCACGATCGAGATCGAGGGGATCGGCGGCGAGCCCGAGCCCGGGCTGGAGGCTCGTCATCGGCGCGTCGTCCGGAGCATCGAGCACCTTCGCGCGTGCGGGTATTTCGGCGATCATTGAGATTCGGACGCCGACATCCCGGCGACCCGGCGGTGAGCCTCCCCGAGGGACGCACCATGCCCCCGATCGCCCTGCACGCCCTCATCCTGGCCTATGCCCTGCCTGTGCAGTTCGTGCCGCTCCGGGCGGGCGACCGGGCGGTGACACCGCTCGAACGGCTCGAAGCGGGCGAATCCTACCGGGTCGAGGTTGCCCTCGGCGGGGCGCTTCGCGATCAGGACCGGGTCCGTGCCACGCTGACCGGCCCCGGCGGGGAGGTGATCGCCAAGACGCTCCACGCCGGCGACAGCGACCTTTACCTGTCGTACCGCCCAACGGCCGACGGGACGGCGTCGCTCGCGGTCGAGCCGCTCGCCGGCTCCGGCCCTGTCCGCGCCTCGACGCGATGGGCCCGCCAGGAGATCGGTCGCGAAGACCAGGTCGCATTCGAGGCCGAGCCGAACGACGACTGGCGGCACGGCAACCCGATCCGGCTCGGTCGTGCGGTTTATGGGTCGGGCGATGACGTCGACTACCTCGAAAACCCGGCCGAGGGGCGGTCGGGCCTGGATTGGTTCCGATTCGAGGTCGAGGGGACGGCACCGGTCCTCGCCTACTTCCAGCTCGAACTGCTCGATCGCGACGTCTCGGCCAATCTCCGAGTGCACCGGCTCGACCCCGCTTCGGGCGAGGTCCGTCCCCACGAGTCGGGCAAGGACCCGATGGAGATCGTCCACGACCGCGAGCGCGAGCGATACTCCACCCACCTCAGCCGGACCCTGTCGCCCGGCACCTACTTCGTCGAGGTCAACGCCAACCATCCCGAGTACATCCTCAGGACCCGGACCTACCCGGTCCCGCCGCATGCCGGCCCGATCGAGGCGGTCGAGGCGGGCCTGGATTACCTGCTCCAGGCGGGCGACGCCTGGTTCGCCCAGGTCCCTCGCGAGGGGAACATCTTCGTCCGCTCTGGCAATCTCCACGACACCGCCACCCGATGCACCGCCTGCCACGCTTCGAGCTTTCCCACCGAGGCCGCGCTGGTCGGGCAGGCCAACGGCTACCCGATCCGGGCCAAGTCGAGCATGCGCTACCTGCTTGATCGCCTGGGGAACTCGCCGACCCCGCTCTACGGCGAGGACGGGCTGAACTGGCAGCGGTTCATCGCGATCCCGCTCCAGTCACAGGGGAAGCAGGGCGGGATCGTGCTCGACTTCGAGCGCGACGTCCTGGGCCGCGACACGCCCCGGTTCGAGCGGTTCGGGCCGTTCCTCAAGGCGGCCTGGCGAGGGCGGAGGGACTTCCCCGGCGACGAGATGAATGGGGTCGTCCCCCTCGACAGCAAGTTCGGCCTCGCCTGGCGCGACTGGCGGGTCCTGACCGAGATGACCAGGCGGACCGGCAAGGTTGCCTACGCCCAGGCGGCCGACGCCATCGCCGACCTGCTCGACGACCCCGACACCGACCGCAAGGTCGAGACCTTGCAGGACCGGATTCACCGCCTCTACGCCTGGTGGCTCGTCGACAAGGAACACTTCGCCGCCCGGATCGAGGCGGAGAAGGCCGCCCTGCTCGCGCTCCAGAACGCCGACGGCGGCTGGCACGAGCTCGACCGCAAGCCCGGCCCGAGCGCCGTGTACACGACCGGACAGTTGACCTGGACCTTGCTCAAGCTCGGCCTGACCCGCGACGATCCCCGGATCGCCCGGGCGTTGGCCTACTTGCTGGCCCAGCAGCAGCCGTTCGGCGGCTGGTTCCAGGCGACCACCCACGAGAACTTCCGGACCCCAATGCGGGAGACCCGCTACGCCGTCGAGGCCCTGGCCGAGGCCTACCCACGCCCGCACCGGCCGCTCAAATCCTGGGTCAACCGCGACGGCCTCCCGGCCAGGCTCCCCAGGTCCGACTCGATCCTCGCCACCCTCGACGACCTCGACAACCTCTGGGACGTCCCGGAGGCCGACCGCCCCGCCTTCTCCCGCGCGATCCTCCCGCTCCTCGATCACCCCGAGCCGCTGGTCCGGGCCCACGCGGCGACCTGCCTCGGCCGGCTCGGCGAACCCTCGGCCGTCGAGCCGCTGGTCGACCGGCTGGCCGACCCCTCGAAGCTCGTCTGGCGGGCCGCCGCTTGGGGCCTCCGGCAACTCGGCAACGCCGGGGTCGGGATCGATGCGATCCGCCTCGCGCTCGAAAGCCCGGACATCGCCACTCGCCGAGCGGCCACCCGGATCTTCGCCTACCACTTCGACGGGATGGACACCCGGATCGACCTGGCCGATCGCCTGATCGAGCGGACCGGGGACCCCGACCTCTGGACGAAGCTCCAGGCCCTCCGATCGCTCCGCCAGTGGTTCTACCGGACCGGCGACAACGGCCTGAGGAGACGGATCGTCGACGCCTACCTCGCCCGGATGGCCGAGCCCCAGCCGGCGGTCGTCCGCAAGGCCCTGACCGAAGGGATGTACATCCTCCTCGACGAGAACCTCGGCGGCGGCGTCAGCCTGCAAAAGAACCTGGATGCCCTGCCCGCGACGTTCCGCGCGAACGCGATGAAGGGCCGAGAAGCCGTCGAGCGCGACGTCCTGCTCGGGCCGATCCTGGCCGCCCTGGCCTCGGGCAACGCCCTCCAGCGCGAGGCGCTGGTCGCCTCGTTCGATGGGTCGTTCTTCCGGGGCCGCTCTTTCGCCCGGCAACCGACCGGGATGCTCGACGTGGGGAACGACCGCGAGTTCAGCTTCCTCCACGACCCGCCGGCCGACCTCCTCGACCGGACCTTCGCCTCGCTGCTCGGTTCGGACCTCCGGCCGGAAGCCCGCCGAGGGGCGATCCGCCTGGCCAGCTTCTTCCTCGTGACCGGCCGGTCCGCCGATCCCTCGATCCAGGCGGCCGTGCTCCGGGGCCTGGCCGACCCCGACGCCGGCGTCCGCGACGCCGCCGGGGCGGTGGTCGGCCGCGACCTCGCCTTGATCGGGGCCGAAGGCGATCCGGCCCGGGTCCAACTGATCCGCGGCCTGCTGCTCGGACAGGGCCCGGCGAGGCGGGCCGTCGCCTCGGCCATCGCCCGCAACCCGAGCCTCCTGGAGCAGGCCGAGATCCGCGACGCCCTCCGCTCGCTCCTGGCTCGGGGCGATTCGGCCGCATCCCTCGCGCCCTTGCTCCGTCACCCCGCCCTGGCCGACTCCGAGGCGCTCGACGCGATCCGCCGGGCCTGGCCGGGCACGACCGCCCCGGCCGATCGCCTGGCGCTGCTCGACGCCATCCTCGCCCGGCCTGCTCTGATCGATCGCGACGAGCCGAGCCCCGAGGTCGTCGACCTGCTCCGGATGGCGGTGGTCGACCGCTCGGCCTCGATCCGCGAGCGGACGCTCGCCACGCTGGGGGAGATGGCCCGATTCCGCCGGGGCAAGGCCGCCCGAGGCCTCTGGATGGCCAGCCTGGCCGACGACTCGCCGTCGCTCCGCCGGCTCGGGCTGACCCTGGCCGACGCCGACCCCACGTTCTGGGCCCGAGCCGATGCGACCGAACGCCTGCTCGCCCTCCTGATCGACCCCGATGCCCAGGTCCGCGACCGGGCCCTCGGCTGCGTCGAGCGGCACCGGTTGGCCGTCGGCAACCCCGCGCTCGCCCGGCGAATCAAGGCACTCGCGACCGATCGCACCTTGAAGGTCAGGGCCGAGGCGGCTTTGGAGGCCCAGGGGTTCGCCGCCGGTTTGATCGTCGCCGACGTAGCGCCTGGGCGAGCCCGACGTCCGAGCCTCGCCGCATTCCGGGAGCGGGTCAACCCGCTCCTCTACCAACCGGGCGAGGACGGCACCTCCTGCGCGAAGTGCCACGCCACCCATTCCATCCTCCGGGTCTCCGAGGCCGGGCCGGGCGACGAGTCGGCCCTGATCATCAACTATCAGTCAGCCTTGAAGGTGGTGAACCCGGGCGATCCCGAGTCGAGCCTCCTGCTCCGCAAGCCGGCGAGCCCGCAAGGGCAGGGGGGGGCCGACCCGTCGAGCCCGACCGGCCTGACCCACGTCGGCGGCCCTCGCTGGGAAGGGCCCGACCACCCGGCCTATCGGGCGATCCTCGCCTGGGTCCGCGAGGCTTCGACGAGCACCGTCGAAGGCGAGACGCCCCCGCCCTCGGCCGACAGCTACGCCCCCGGCTTCGAGCCGGCCCTGGCCGCCGACGGCGACCGCTCGACCTACTGGCAGACCGAGTTCATCGGCGCCAATCCCGGCTATCCCCACGACCTGATCTTCGACCTCGGCGCGGCCCGCAAGGTCGAGGCCGTCCATTACGCGCCCAGGCAGGACGAGTCGCGCGGCCGGGTCAAGGCCTTCGAGGTCGCCCTGTCCGACGACGGCAAAGCCTGGTCCGCGCCGGCGACCCGGGGCGAGTGGCCCGACGACTCCACCGAGAAGATTGCGGTGCTCGGGGGCCGACCGGCCCGGTTCGTGCGGCTTCGAGGTTGCTCCGAGGTCAACGGCCAGCCTTCGATGTCCGCCGCCGAGGTGGCCGTCGAGTCCGCCCCGATCGGCCCCAAGATCTCCCCCCACCCGCGACCGGTACCGGGGACGCCATGAGCTCGCCGATCGAAGCCCCCCACCACTCTCGACCGATCCAGGTCGCCTACCGGTTGACCATCGAGGACATCGGTCGCTTCGTCGGGACCGAAGACCTCCGGTGCTGGACCTGCCTGGTCCGATCGCAGAAGGCCTCCACGGCGTTGCTGGTCGGCCTGGTGATCGGGCTCTCGACGCTCTGCGGGCTGGGACTCGGCATCCGATCGGGCCTGACGTTGCTCGGCTCGGCGCTGGTATTGCTCGGTGCCTTCGGTTGGGCGCGAGGGTCCTCGGCACGTCGCAGGGCCTGCCGACTGGCCCGGGTGCTTGGCATCCCGTGCGATCTCCGGGTGGCGATCTCGGCGAGGGGGATCGTCAAGGCTTCCGGCCCGAGGCTCGACGAACCGGCTCGCCGCTTCCCCTGGACCGATGTCGTCGCCGTTTATCTCGCCCCCGGGCTGATCGTCTTCCGCCTCCGACCGGTCGATGCCGTGCTCCTGGTCCCCAACCGCGCCTTCCCGAACGCCGAAGCCAAGCGGGCGTTCTGCGGAGAAGTTCGACGATGGCGAGAGGCATCACTCGAATCCGGTGGATCGAAGTCTTGAACACTCCGGCCCGTCTCATCGCCCGCCCATCAAGTCGGACAGTTCGTCGGCGTGGACGATCCAGGGGACCTTGGGCAAAGCCGCCAGGTCGAACCGAGCCAGCCAAGCGGAAGGCTTCGACGGCTCGACCCGGTCCGACCAGCCGCACGAGCGGGCCAGCCAGCCGACCAGGCGGGCGGGATCAACGCCGGATTGGCGGATCGTCGCCAGCTTGAGCGACCCGTCGCGCTTGGCCAGCCTCCGACCATCAGGCCCTTCGGCCAGGGGGATGTGCCCGAACTCGGGCGGGGACCAGCCCAGGGCCCGATACAGGAGGATCTGTCGAGGGGTGCTGGGGATCAGGTCGTCACCCCGGATCACCTCGGTCACGCCCATCGCGGCGTCGTCGTGGACCACCGCGAGCTGATACGACGGACCAACCCCGGGGCGGTCGAGGAGGAAATCTCCCCCCAGTCGGCTCGGGTCGAGTGACATAGCACCCCGGACCCTGTCTGACCAATAGACCAGGCCCGGCGGGACCCGGAACCGCCAGGCGTAGGGGCGATCGCCCAGCGTTTCGGCGTCTCCGGCCGACCGATGGGCACAGGTCCCGGGATAGTTCGGCCCTTCCTCCTCGGCGTGCGGGGCCGAGGAGGCCCGGGCGATGTCGGCCCGGGTGCAGGTGCAGGGATAAACCAGCTCGGACGCCTTGAGTCGTTCCAGTGACGCTCGATACGCGGCCATCCGCTCGGACTGAACGTAAGGTCTAGCAGGCCCGCCGACATCTGGTCCCTCATCCCAATCAAAGCCGAGCCAGCGGAGGTCTACCTGGGCCTCGATGATTGCTTCGGTGCGGGCTCGCGAGGCGTCGAGGTCCTCGACCCGGTAGATCAGCCGGCCGCCCTGGCTCCGGGCGGAAAGCCACGCGACCAGGAACGTCCGGGCATGGCCTAGGTGGAGGCCGCCGGTCGGGGAGGGGGCCAGGCGGCCGGTCGGGGCGACTTGCGAACGCATCACGACGGTCCGGTCGGGGCATCGCCGCCGCTTCGTCGAGGCCGATGAGGCTTCTCGCCGAGGTCGGGATCGGTTCTAATAGAATACGGTCGGGTGATGGTGCCAGATCGCCAAGCGTTGGGCGAGCGGAATCGAACGAGGGAAGGCCTGATGGATACCGAGCTGAAACGGGACGCCAAGAGCGTCATCGACCGCATTGTCCACTTACGAGACTCTCTTTGACCTGGGCGACAAGACCGAACGACGCGACGAGCTGGCCGCCCAGATGGAAGGCCCGACGTTCTGGAACGACCCCGAGAAGGCCAAGGTCGTCATCACCGAGATGAAGACGCTCAACGGCGTGCTCAAGCCGTTCGAGGCCCTGTTGCGCCAGTCCGACGACCTCGCGACCCTGATCGAGCTGGCCGAGGAGGACGGCGGCGACGAGTTCGCCGGCGAGATCCGCGACGCCGCGAAGAAGGCCGATGCCGACTTCCAGGAGTTCGAACTCAGGTCGATGCTCGGGGGCACCAACGACCACTGCAATTGCTACGTCACGATCCACCCGGGCGCCGGGGGGACCGAGGCCTGCGACTGGTCCGAGATGCTGATGCGGATGTACCTGATGTGGGCCGAGGCCCACCGGTACAAGGCCGAGATCATCGACCGCGAAGACGGCGAAGTGGCCGGCGTGCAGACCGTGACGATCCACGTCAAGGGAGAGTACGTCTACGGTTATCTGAGGGGGGAGACCGGCGTCCACCGCCTGGTCCGGATCAGCCCGTTCGGCACGGCGGACAAGCGGCAGACGTCGTTCGCCTCGGTCGAGGTCATGCCCGAGATCGACGACACGATCGACATCGAGCTGAAGGATGACGAGCTGAAGCGGGACGTGTTCCGCTGCGGCGGGCCGGGCGGTCAGCACCAGAATAAGACCGAGTCGGGCGTGCGCTACACCCACATCCCGACCGGCGTCGCCGCCGAGTCGCGGAGCGAGCGGTCGCAGCACAAGAACGACAACCTGGCGCTGCAACTGCTCAAGGCCAAGCTGATCCGGCTCGAAGAAGAGAAGCGCGAGGCCGAGTTCGCCAAGGCCTACGACGAGAAGGCCGAGATTGGCTTCGGCAGCCAGATCCGCAACTACGTCCTCCAGCCCGACCAGTGGTGCAAGGACCTCCGGACCGAGGTCAAGGTCGGCAACCCCCACGCGGTCCTCGACGGCGGACTCGACATCTTCATCGATGCCTACCTCCGCCGCAAACTCGCCCGGGGCGAAGTCAAGAAGGCCTGAACCGCGACCCCGCCGATCCCGGCGCGAGCTGATCCCCACCCCTCCTCGCTCGCCGAGGGGGGACGGGGCCCGGAACCTGGACCCTCCCGCCCCGACCTCCCCGCGACCAAGGCCCCCGAGCGATCGATGACCGAACTCGTCACCGACGGCGACCGACGCGTCCTCTCGACCGGCTCGTTGCGGCTCGTGTTCGATTGGACGGGCGACCGGTGGGCGCATTCGCTCGAAGCCCGGTCGGGCGACGATTCGACTGCCCTGCTGGCCCGGACGATCGAGGGGGACCCCGACCGTGACGACCCGACCCGGGTCGTGAGCCCCGCCTACCAGCAGTTGGAGTTCCAGGCGGACGGCCCTCGATGGCTCGCCCTGCTCGTCGGCCAGTCGGGGCCGCACCACTTCTCGGCCGTCTTCGCCGTCGAGGCCCGGCCCGACTCCTCGCTCGTCACGATCGACGTGGCCGACCGCTGCCGCAAGCCGGTCGAGGCGCTCGCCTGCACCTATCAGGTTGAGGCCCCGGTCGAGGACCTGGCGGACGCCGACCCCCGATCGATGTCCTGGGAGACCGAGGGCGGTCGGCTCACCTTCGCCGCCGAGGCCCCCGCGCAGGTCGGGACGGCCGAAGCGGGACGCCGAGGGACCACGGCCCAGGTCCTGGCCGGGCTCATGGCCGATGGGCCGACCCGCCGTTGCCTATATTCCTGGAGTTGGACCCGCTCGACCTGATCGGCCCCGGCAAAGGCCCGGCCGAATTTCAACGTACCTGTACCGGAGAACCCGATGGACCACCTCAGAGACGGCGACCCCCAGGTTTTCGAGGCCATCGCGGCCGAGGAGCACCGCCAGCGCGACGAGCTGGAGCTGATCGCCTCGGAGAATTACACCAGCGCCGCGGTGATGGAGGCGGTCGGCTCCGTCCTGACCAACAAGTACGCCGAAGGGTTGCCCGGCCGCCGCTATTACGGCGGCTGCGAGTTCGTCGACAAGGTCGAGACGCTGGCGATCGAGCGGGCCAAGGCCCTGTTCGGGGCCGAGCACGTCAACGTCCAGCCGCACTCGGGCGCCTCGGCCAACCAGGCGGTCTATTATGCCTGCCTGGAGCCGGGCGACTCGGTCCTGGCGATGGACCTTGCCCACGGCGGTCACCTCACCCACGGGATGAAGCTCAACTACTCGGGCCGCTGGTACCCGACGATCGGCTACGGCCTCGACCCCAAGACCGAGCGGCTCGACTACGACGGGATCGCCCGGATGGCCCGCGAGCACAAGCCCAAGCTGATCCTCGCCGGCGCCAGCGCGTACTCCCGGATCATCGACTTCGACCGGATCGCCGCCGTCGCCCACGAGGTCGGGGCGATCTTCTTCGTGGACATGGCCCACATCGCCGGCCTGGTCGCCGCCGGCCTCCATCCCAACCCCGTCCCGGTGGCCGACTTCGTCACTTCCACCGTCCACAAGACCCTCCGAGGGCCCCGGGGCGGCATCGCCATGTGCACCCAGGCCTGGGCGAAGAAGCTCGACTCCGCCGTCTTCCCCGGCCTCCAAGGGGGGCCGTTGATGCACGTCATCGCCGGCAAGGCCGTCTGCTTCGGCGAGGCGCTCCGCCCCGACTTTCAAGCCTACGCCGGCCAGGTCGTCGCCAACGCCCGGGCCCTGGCCGATGAACTGTCGTCGGCCGGGTTCCGCCTGATCTCGGGCGGGACGGACAATCACCTGGTCCTCATCGACATGGCCTCCAAGGGCCTGACCGGCAAGATCGCCGAGGCGGCCCTCGGCAGGGCAGGGATCACCGTCAACAAGAACCTGATCCCCTTCGACGGCCGCAAGCCGCTCGACCCGAGCGGGATCCGGATGGGGACCCCGGCGCTGACCACTCGGGGGATGAAGGAGGACGCGATCCGCCAGGTCGCCGCCTGGATCATCGCCGTCCTCGCCGCGCCCGACGACGGGGCCCTCGCGTCCCGGACCCGCGAGGCGATCCGCGAGTTCGTCCGCGATTACCCCGTCCCGGCCGACGCCGAGCGCGAAGCCGTGGCCTGACACCGGTCATCGACGAGGGGGTGGCCCTCCGCCGCCCCCTTCCCCCGCTCAAAGGGAGATTCGTCGAGCCGGTCAAGGGCGACTGAGGACATAGAAACAGCGGAGATGGCCTTCGACCTCGCCCCGAACGAAGCCAACGGCCCGGTACCCCCGGGCGAAGGCCGCCTCAAAGCTTTGCCGGACACCACGGACCCAGGCGCCGGCCAGCACGCCATCTTCGCGGCGAATCGATGCGATATCGGCCGGGATTTCGAGCACGGTCGTCGGGCCGTCCGGGACGCCCCCCGGACTCTTGGCTAGCCCGGACGGGTCGACGATCGAAGGCCAACGCGGGAGGTTGAGCGCATCTTCGTAAGCAACCTTCGAAGCGGGGGACGCGGCGGGATCGGCCTCCCACTCGACGATCAGGCGATCGGTCGGGGCGTCGGCGTTGAGGGCGTCGGTGCGCGGGCCGTACATGTCGGGGATGTACCGGGAGGAGGTGGCGCCGAGTCGGTCGAGGTTGAACCGGGCGTTGCCGCTCTGGAGCGGGTCGAACGACCAGGCGAGGCAGGCGAGCCCTTGCGCCTGGGCGAATTCGCGCTGGGCTTGCTTGAGCCGGCCTCCGAGGCCGAGCCCTTGCTGGCCGGGGACGACGCCGGTCAACTGGGAGTAGAGGCAGGGACGGTCGCGGATCTTGCCGAGGAAGGCGAACGAGAGCCCGAGGGCCTCGCCGTCGGGTCGGAACGCGCCGAGGACCAGGCCGCCGTGATGCTGGGCCCCGACCATCGTCGCCAGCGGGATGATGTAGGTGTCGTCGGTGATCCCCCAGGCGAGCCGCTGGGCGGCCTGGCAGGCCCGATAATCGGCGATGGTCTCGGCCTTGCGGATGGCGCTCGGCTCGTCGGTCATGGGTTCAGCTCGGCTCGTGTTCGCGCTCGCGGGCCTCGACCAGCCGGGCGAGCCGCTCGAAGGTCGCGACCAGCACGGCCCTCCGCTCGGCCTGGAACTTCGGGTCGGGGTCGTGGCCGTCGATCTCGGCGTCGAAGGTCGCCAGGACCTGGTCCGACCAGCTCCCGACGGTGGCCAGGGTCGGATGATGATCGGCATCGAGCCGCTCGACGGCGAGCGCGATCAGCTCGACCGTCGGCATCACGCAGCCGTCGATCCGGTCGAGGCCCGGCCAGAGCGCCAGCGGCTTGGCCTCGTCGGGCTCCTGGCCGGCGAGGACCTCGTCGACAATCTGCTCCCAGCGCTGGGCCAGGCCCGCCAGGTAGTCGCGGGGCGAGTCGCCTTCGAAGTTCCCCGCTCCCCAGACGCCCATCGTTCGACCTCTTCGTGGCTGCCGGATTGATCGATCAAAGGTGGAGGAGGAGGCTGGCGAGGAGGGCGGCCCGCTCGGGCAAGGAGTCGAGCTCGACCTGCTCGTGGGGGGCGTGGGCCCCAGCCCCTCGGGCACCGAGGCCGTCGATCGTGGGCAGGCCCACGGCCGCGGTGAAATTACCGTCCGACCCCCCCCCGGTCGAGCCTTCGCCCAGCTCCAGGCCGACGGTCCGGCCGATCGCCCGGGCCCGTTCGAACAGGTCCGTCACGGCCGGGGTCCGGACCATCGGCGGACGGTTGAACCCCCCTACGACCCTCACGGAGGCGCCCGGGGTCCGGGCCTTCGAGCCCCGGATCGTCGCATCGACGATGGCCGCTTGCTCCGCCGTGACGACCCGGACGTCGATCCGGGCCGAGGCACGGCCGGCGATCACGTTGGAGGTCGTCCCCCCTTCGACGACCCCGACGTTGACGGTGACTCCCGCCTCGACGTCGTTGAGCGCGTGGAGACCGAGGATCTGGTGGGCCAGTTCGGTGATGGCGCTGATGCCCTTCTCGGGCTCGACCCCGGCGTGGGCCGACCGGCCCTCGATCATCATCTCGAAATAGCCGACCCCTTTGCGGGCGGTCTTGAGCGAACCGTCGGGCAGGGGGGGTTCCAGGACGAGCGCGAAGGCGGCGAGACCGGCCCGCTCCTCGATCCAGGCTCGGGAGGTGGGGCTGCCGATTTCCTCGTCCGAGGTGATCAGGAGTTCGACCGGCCTGGGAGGGACGAGGCCGAGGTCCCGGATCGCCCCGAGGGCAAACTCGGCGATGACCAGGCTGGCCTTCATGTCGAAGCTCCCGGGGCCGAAGGCCTTGCCCGAGTCGACCCGAAATGGCATCGCGTCCAAAGTGCCCACGGGCCAGACCGTGTCGAAGTGGCCGAGCAGCAGGGCCGGGGGACCGCTCGCGATGGCCTCGAAGAAGCGGGCGCGGACATGGTCGCCCCCTCGGGCATTGCCGAGCACCTCGACGGCGCCGCCGATCGCCTCGAAGCGGGCGGCGACGGCCCGCGCCAGGGTGTCCAGGGCCGTCTTGTCGCGGCTGGGCGACTCGTGTTCGACCAATGTTCGAAGGGCCTCGATCATACGTTCGGTTTGAAAACGAAAGTAGTCGAGCAACTTGAAAGTGCCCGCGGGCGATGGCGAGATCAAGGCCCGGATCGATCTCGAGATCGGCGATTGTCTCATGGTCTAAACGATAGCAGCTTAAGGATCGGTCGACCACCCGCAGAAAACGAACCCAGATAGGAGTTACACAGTACTGAACTCCTGTACGTGCAATACAATCGACACCGAGAGGGCCTGGGAATTCTGGGTCGATTGGGGAATTTCCCGAGCTAGCTAATAAGCCCGATTCACGCCAGTGTTTATGGACAGAAATCCACTACCGCGTATCTCCTACCAGACAAAAAACGAATTTCGATCTTGGCTCATGATTCCAGACTGGTGGAACGCGGTAGCCTGAGGAGCAACCCCAGGAAGTCATCGGTGACTCGCTTGAGGTTGTTGGCCCACTCGAAGATCGCCACATA
>JAABUQ010000480.1_pt1 | contig 92209 bp, 61 predicted proteins | sample 5560001 | NCBI WGS metagenome assembly JAABUQ01 (sample SAMN10711888, study PRJNA513371) | rock metagenome | isolation source: Antarctica rocks | place: Antarctica: Victoria Land, Finger Mt nord | collected 2015-12-18
GGTCAAAGGGTAGGTATGAAGTACTTAGCGTATAACCCGGCCCAACTCGCCAAGACTCGAAAAATTTAGATTATTTTTGAAAAAGTGCATTAATCAACTTAATCAAGTTGATTAATTTAATTAATTTGTTTATAATATTATATAGTAATGCATTTAGGTAATGCATTTGTACGTTATTTGTGCGTTATTATTTTTAAACTATTTTTAGTAATTCGAATAATGCGATTTTTTTTAAAAATAGAAAATCTTGGCATTTTGACGTCATTTTCGATTGCTTGGCGGGTCGATCGGGCCGGGTCAAGAAATCATTGACCCGGGTCGATTCCGAGTCGGGTCAAGAGGTTGGTACCAAGTATCCGGGTCGGGCCAGAATGTTGGTACCGAAACCCGGCCCGGCGGTCAGTCTAGATATTATCGAAGTGCAACATTTTGTTAATAAAGTACTTAGCTTACTTTCTACGTTTAAACTATAGATGCTTCTCGAGATAATCAAATATGCTTTAGTTCGCATTTAAATAGTTGTAATATAAGACGTTGTAGCGCTTCTTTAACATTTTTAAGATAATTATATAGACAATATTCTTCTATTGCTTGTAGAACGTCTTTTACTTTTTATTTGTAAAAAAATACTTTTTGCAATTGATTGTTACGTTCTAATTTATATATTAGATTAGTGTAATCGTTGAATCGGATCGAACACATTTTTTTTTGTTTAACCCAAGGATTTGAACAAACTTCTTCGTTTAACTCGAAGCTAAAATAATTAATTTATAATTAAAATCTCTATATTTAAATATAATAACTTCTATATAGATTGATCGCGTCGGGTCGGGTCATCGAGTTCGAGCTAGGTTTCTAACTTGCCAAGACCCAATTCGAGTTAGAATTTTAACATCGAAAAGTCGATTTGAGTCACGATGTTAATATCAAGTATTCGAGTCGAGTCACGATGTTAATATCGAGTATTAACTGGAATTCTCGACTTGACTCGCCAAGACGTTAAATTTTTCTATAAATTATTTATTTATTTAATTTATTTGTTTAATTTTGACTTATTTATCTAAAATATAATAAATATTATATAGTAATGCATGAAAGTAATGCAAATAATTAAAACAAGATGAAAATAAATGTTTATTTTATTTCTATTTTTAAATTTGAACTTTTCGAATCAAAAATAAAAAATCTTGGCATTTTGACGTTATTTTCGATTGCTTGGCGATTCGAGTCGATGACTCGAATCGAATTGTGACTCGAAGTCGATATCGAGTTAGATCAAAATGTTGATATCGAATATTTGGGTCGAGTTACGATGTTGGTATCGAGTATCTAGGTTGGGTTAGAATGTTGATATCGAAACTCGACCTAGCGATCAGTCTACTTCTATACATATTTCGAGATAAAGAAGAGAAATTAAAGTTTGTTGTTGTACTTTTTCTTCTTAGAATCGACATATTACAAGAAGAACTTTGTTAGATATCTTATTAACGCCTGCGTAAACGTCAAAGAACTTATTGTTGTTGTCTTAAAAATAGCGTTTAAGTTCTAGATATCTTGCTATTTAAATATAGACTTTTCGAAATTTAGACAAAGATTTTTAAGAATCAAGTTAATTTTATTGTTCTTTTGTTACTTCTTCTTAATTTCGCATTGTATTTTAGAGTTCTTTAAGACTTTCTTGCAATATAATATTGAGACAAACAACTTTGTAAAAAAATAATTGTAATCGAGATACTTAACAATAAAAGTTTAGTTGTCTAAATTGTGCTTATTTTCGAGATTGTTTTCTAGTTTTGCAATTGCTTCGAAAGAGCATTTAATACAATAATTGCTAATATTTCGATAATTGTGCTCTTTATTTCTAGACTTGTTATTGCAATCGCAATATATTTAGTATTTTATATAAATATTTTGCTTGCTAATCTTGTTGCGATCTTTAACTATTGCATAGTCTTGCGTTGTTGTATGCTTATTAAGCTTCGAAACAAGCAAATTGATAGATGTTTTTTCGTAGTAGACATTAAGCAATAATTGAAGCTTTATAATTATTATTAATAAGTAGATAATAATATAGATAATATAGATAGCAAAGATGAATAACGACGACAACGACGATGTAAACAACAGACGCGTTGGTGGACCCCGAAAATTACCCGATTAGGCTTAGTGCGGGGGGGTGGTGTGCGGGCAAAGTGGAGGTGGTGTGCGAGAAAAGTAGGGTGGTGTGCGGCTAGTGGTTACCCTAATAAATGCACGGCCCGATCCTATCGAGGCTACTTTGCGAAGTATCAAGACAGAACTCAGCCTTGTGAAGCACCATGGTATGAGCGACCTAGAACGCTATCAATTGACCCAGACACGGTTCAAGGTAGAGCTTTCGAGTTTCTTGATCAACGACAGCTGTTTGGAATTGGCACTGAGTCCTACGTCGCTACTGGCTCAGACTTGTCATCAGTTGTAATCAATTGACTTACTCCCGTTAACCAGGCAGTGCAGCACAGTCCTTAGTACTTTAGTACGAGAGCTGCCCTGCCGTACTCTTCTACGCCATATGATTGAGCCCCCGGGCAAGGGAGGGTGTGTTGCACTGCCCGATCAGACGGCGTAGCTCTGATCTGCGAAGGCAACGATAGAGTTCTGCCTGCAGCTTACCCTATTCACCTTCGAAGCTGTCCGTTCGATGCCATATATGCTCGTCCAACAACCCAGTGACCTAGCAGACGGAGCCTGCTCCCGCCAATAGTTCTGTGAGTCTGGAGGCACACATTATTACAGGTTTCCGAATATCAGACTCACGACGTAAAGTAAACAAGCTCGTCGCAGTTCTGAGACTAACAGTAAGTTGCATAAAGTAAGCAGCTTGCTTGATACTTTGAGCTTCCAATCGACGGAGATATGTCGGGAAGTTTTCAACTTCCCCAGTGGAACTCTGGTCAGCTTTTCGATATTCTTGAGTGTTTTGGACATGACGCTCAACAGATATTCAAGCGGCTTTCAGGAATACCCATTCACCGTTATCCAAGCAATCGAAAAATTGGCTTCTCAGTCTTGCGCATATCAGATTCCAAATTGAGCTGGCAGCTCATGAATGGACTGAAGAGATTGTGTCAACACGGCCGTCGAATGCTCAAGAAACAGATAACACCGAGCATAACTACTGGGGCCTGAAGGACGAGTACCAAAGCTGGTCCCAAGATGTTAAAGAACGCGCCTCAAGGAACCGTCCAGTAAATGAGGACGAGGCGTGGTCTTTCGTTGTCGACAATCGTGGCTTATGGACCTGGCGAGTAACTTGCCGTTGGCTCACATCCTACTCTTCAGCAACCTCCCTGGAAATTAGTCAGTTCCAAAGACGTGCAAGCTCCCCCTTCGTTAACCTAGGTCACCAGCTTCTGGAGACTGCGTCAACTGTAAACCTTGAGGAACTGAGTATGCTATCTGAGATCTTGGATGCCATCGACCTACAGTTGAGTGTGCTTGGCTCCTTTGGCGAGCTTCATCATAAGGAAGTGCTTCCCGATGGTAGGGTCGTGCCTTACGATTCCAGTTGGTACCGTGATCTCCGGTCTCGGATCCGTGATGCTGTCAAACAGGCGGAGAGCCAAACAGCTGGTGGTCGTTCTAAACTCACTAGGTCGCCCGCGCAGCACCAACAAGATAATCTCCTACTTCAGGCAATGATTTGTGCTGTCCTCCTTGGGTGCATCTACCCACTATATCGGGCACTGAAGTCTTCATCGTCAGCCCCGGGCTCTACATCGGAAGCAGACTTCTGGCTGCAAATCATTAACAGCATCATCCAGCTTGCTGGCTTCTTGACTCTGCTGCTACCCATCTACCGAGAGACAGCGGCGAAAGAATGGATAGGAACATGGATCTTGACGGTCCTCGGTATCATCTCATCCATTGTTGCAGTCCCGCTCTATCTATTCGCCCCTCTGTCCTGGAGCGCTTTTTTCTCCTGGATGGCTTCGTCCGTGCAGTTGCTAGCGGTATTACAGGTTACTTTGGTCGCTGCTTTCCAGAACAAGGAGCACGCCAAGCGCGACTGAGACGGGGCCGAATCTAACGTGGTCCAACCAACACGCTCCCACAAGCTTACTTCCAGCAACTCTGCGGCGGCAAACTTTACCACTACTGAAGCCAGCAATGAGTCAGTCTAGTAAACGTTTCCCACAGTAGGAGGTACAATTACGTCCGAAGGAGAAGGAGGACAACGATGATAGCTCTCGATAAGTGGATTACCTTGAATCGGCTCAAAACAGTCTTGAGATGATCTCGCAAACACTACGTACAAAAGAACCAGGTTATTACTCCTTCCATTTCCACCTACCTATTTAGTATTTTCGGGTCGCAGAAAGCCTGCAAAGACGTTGATGATTTACGAGCTTGCCAAGCCGTAGGAGTCTTGTCTACACTTCATATCTTGAACCTTCAACAAAGCGTACGAATGAAGTGCTAGAATTAGAATGCTATACGGCTACTTGGAACTTCACCACCGCAATCCCGGCCATGACGCGGGAGGTAGCCGCCTTTCAAACCTCAAGCTACCTATAGGCGCACTAAACATGCTTGTATCAATTTCGCCTCCACGGAAAAACGCTGACAGCAAAGCTTATTTTCACTGCATGCCAGCAGCCTTGTACGAGCACTTAACGTGCCGTGCAAAGTTGAGATTGTGATAGGGATTTTGCCGCTATTTGTTTCATTTCTCTTGCCCCTCTTGGCCTTCGGCATATAATATGCCAACAATGATGCCCCTATTTCCTAAGGACTTCCACGTCGTGTCGCTCTTTCAAAATTTCAGACACTGAAGTGAGGCCGGCTCCTCACGCCACATTCTTTTTCATTTTCGGTGCATAGCTTGACATTAAGGTTTTGGTCATACTCAATATTCTCTTTAACCCTTGTTATGGTGTTATGATCGGGTTTCTTCCTTATGCTGCAGCCATTGGATTGTTGGGTTTTGGCTCTCATGCTGTCGCTCATAGTATCGTGAACGGCATCCTTATCGACGGTGAATAGTACTGCACCCTCCCTATCCGTCCGCTACCAATACTGACCTTATATTTGGGAGGACTACCAACCCCGCTTCCAGTAACCCACCGGTCCCTAAACTCATCGGTTGGTCCATCCCCGAAGACGACAATCTAGCCTTTGTCGATCCAAACAACTACACCAACGCAGCCATAGCCTGCCACATCGGCGCCACCCCCGCTCCACTCTCAGCACCCGCCCAGGCCGGCGCAACCGTGTCGCTGGAGTAGAATCCGTGGAACCCCGGCCACAAAGGGCCCGTCATCACCTACCCTGCCAACTCCCACGGCCCCTGCGAGAGCGTCGACCCTCTCGCGCTCGAGTTTTTCAAGATCGATGAGCTCGGCTTGCTCGGGCAGCCCGATGACCAGTACCACCAGGGCCACTGGGCGTCTGACAAACTCCTCGAGGCCAACTCGACTTGGACCCTAAAACTTCCGAAAGACATAGTTGCAGGCAGCTATGTTCTGCGGCATGAGATTATTGCGCTTCATGGTGCCCATCTCCCGGGCGGCGCGCAGAATAATCCGCAGTGTGTCAATCTCCAGATCGAGGGCTCGGGGACGGCGAATCCAAAAGATGTGCCGGCCACGGAGTTGTACACGCCTGACAGCGTCCACTACGATATCTGGATCAACCCTCTGCCAGCGTATACGATTCCTGGGCCGTCGCTGTACACTGGAGGCGCAGGCGGAGGATCTGGCAATAGCTCCGGATCCTCTATCACATCCAGCAGTACTGCGACTGAGATTCCAACTTCCAGTGGGTTCGTGACTAGTTTCACGGCTGCATCTTCGTCCGCCCTTCCGTCCGCCACCTCCACTGCAATTGTAGCTGCGAATGCAAGCAAGCCAGAGCCAGTCGATAGCAATGATATGTGCGAGCCATAAAGTAACACGACTAGAGTACTTGTCCATCCTCGATAAAGCGGAGAGGGTGCAGTTTCTGGAAACCAAACATTAGCTATATATGTACATTATCCACTTTTCAAGCTATCAGGATAGATCTCTTAGGGCGGAAGATGGTATCGCAATGTACAGCACAGACTGCCTACCAGTATGTACGACCTCATGTTCGAAAATAATTTCTTTTCAGTCCGACTAGCACTGAAGGCTAAAATCTGGTAAAATACCTCTTTGAGAACCTCAGAGATGACGAGAATGCTGATTGTAATTCCGGTGTCTTCTTCTCCACTCCTCGCTCTACTCTGTTGATCAGCCGAACAAGGTAGACTACAATAGCTAGATTTCTTCTCCCACGATTGATGTAGATCTACCCCTGGACAATCCGAGATCACTCCAGCACGTCTTTGCTTGAGGCTATCAAAAGTTGTCAAGATATTCACATCATTTCAGAGCTCGCGTCGCGCTCTTCAAGCTCAATATAAATCATTAGAAAGTCCGAGTCGCCGTCAATTGTGGAGCGAACCATTGATACTAAACTTGATGGACAAAGACTCGAGCAATTGAATATCCTCAAACACGAGACTACTTAAATCAATAAATACTAAGTGAACCGTGATTTAAGTGATTTATACGATCGTGGTTTAATTGACCCTGCATTACCTACAGATTCCAACTACAACTCTACATGGAAATCCGTGGATCGAAGACTCCAACCGAATCAATTCGCGCAACCTCTCCAATGAGGCCACCAGGATAGTGGTGTTCCGCCTGTGCGATCGAGGGATCCGGTCCGCACGACGGCTTCCGAAGATTCCAAAATCGAAATAGAAGGTTTTCGGAACTACTAGAGCAAAAAGTAATGTCAGCTGCACTTAGCTACGTTTCGATTTTTGGAGGATAACATGAAGGCCGCTCTCTGCCAGCATTACTTCTTGTATCACGCTAATGTCAGTTGATGAAGCACGTGATTGCAATATGGATAGTATCGTTTTGTTTTGCAGGCTATTCTGGAGAGCTATAACTGCAGACGAGACGGCTGGCTATAGATGCTGGAGACGAGCGGTTGTAGAACAGGCATGAACGCTTAGTTCTGCTCCAGCTAGACTTGCAATCTAGCGAGCACCATCATTGCCAGTCTCAGAAAGCGCTCGCAAGAGACAGCCACCTCGTGCGTAATTCCCTCCGCCCGAAACTGCCAGTCTTCGCGGAGATCATTCTCGCTGTGAGTCCTCAAGCCCTCCACGAAGCTTTGCTCGCCGCCAATGCCCTCTTCTCTTCCAGTGCACCTCCCATCTCCTTATCCTCCCCCTTCGTCGGCTCAGACAACCACGTCAACCCCCCCGTATAGCGCGGAAACTTCCTTCCCTCCATCGCACCACACGAAGTCAGCCTCGACCCTCTCTCTTCGCGTTCGTACCTCCCATTCCCCTGTTCCGAGCGCGGACGGATATACGCCGCCCCTCGCCAGCCCCCCGGCCTGAATCCCCCACACCGGCCCCCCGAGCTGCACGAACCTCTCCCCGTACCCCTCCAACGCCCTCGCCACCCTCTCCCCACTCACTTCCTCCCCCTCCCCTCCCAACCCCCCAAAACGTCGCCCTCTGCCACACCCCCTTCCACTTCTCCACCACCTGCACCGCCATGCATGCCCCACCTGCACCTCCTTCGCAATCAAATAGAAACTCGAGCTCTGCGCGTAATACCTCTCCGGCTTCCACACCTCCACCTTCGCAAACTGCTCGAAATTCCGCAGCAGCACCATATTCTCGAAGCTATCGATACGGTGCAGCAGGATCACGAACGTCCGCCCCGCTTTGAGGCGCTCGAGGCCGAAAATCAGTTGTGCGAGGCGCAGGCGGAGGGCTTCGTGGTCTTTGTCGTGGCGGTGGGCGTCGCGCGTGTGGGAGCGCAGGACGGCGCCGTCGGCGAGGACGAGGTTGTAGGTTAAAGAGGGGAAGGGGGCGGAGAGGAGGAATCGCGGGGCGTTGGGGTGGGTGGGCGGGAGGGTGGAGGGCGTGAGGCCGTAGGAGAGGGGGAGGAGGTTCATGTCTAGGTATTCGACGTGTAGCCGAGGGTCGGAGACGAGGACTTCGTGGCCGCCGGCGCTTGGGGTGAGGGTGATGCCGGAGATGCGGATCGTGGGATACATGTCTAGTAGTTTCTTGGTGTAGCCCCCGGGGGCGAGGCATAGGTTGAGGGCGCGGAGGGGGGAGGAGTCTGGGGAGGAGATGGTGAAGGCACCGGTTTGGGTCTGCATGGTGTCGGCGATTTGCGCGTACATGTTGAAGAATTTCCATTCGCCTTGTTTGCTGGTGTTCATCACGCGCTCGCGTTTTTGCTGGTAGAATTTGTCGCCTTCGGGGCTGCTCCATCCCTGGTATAGCGGGTCAGTGTGTGTTTCGCTGGATAGGATGGCGTAGGGCGCGTAGCTTACCCTCTCGCGGATCTCATCTACGGCTGCGAAGCTGTTGGAGTTTTGGAGGAGGTACTCCCTTACTGCCTTGTCAGCTTGGCTGAGCTCCGGGGGGCTTGGTCGGCTGGGAGTTGCGTCAGGAGCCGGGGAGGTGATGCTGAGTGAACCGATGTCGAGCTCATCGGCGGGGGGTTTGTTAAGAGCCATAACTGGCTGTATAACTGGGCGAATGTTGAGGTGGTAAGCCACGAGGGTAAGTTAGTGAAGGTTAGATCAAGGTTTGATAGCTTTGGTGAGGTCAAAAAGCTAATCGGTGCTGAGGAGTGAGCTAGATGTGAGCACGATCAATGTGGACCTCTTAGTGAGCTTACCAGATGATGTTGACACAATCTCTCCTAGCTTTGGAGGATTTTTTGATATTGCAATTGTGATTGATGATGCCTGCGCGACTTCAGATGATATGTGGCTATAACGCGCTTCACCAGTTTTATAACGCTTCAAGACAAGTTCCCTGGATTCTGCAATAATCACGTGGCATCTAGGCTTTCTGAGAAAGGTTTGAGTCATGGGAGATAACTACTAACCTACTGAAGTTTAGGTAATGGTGACCTGGTCGGCAAAAGTACCATAATAATTGCAAAGACCTCATCGATGCCTATGTCTTAGCCTCATTTACGGCTGTGTGCTTCTTGCCTCTGAAGCTTAAGTGATTCTCTGCTCTGCGAACATGCTTTGGGCCCTCTGCTTGCAACATGGCCGCGAACGTGACTGCATTTCAGAGGCAACCCGAAAACAAAAGTAGATGGTCAGTCTACTCAGACTCGGAGGACGAACTCTCGCTCCCAGGAGCCTGAGCCTTCGGCTTCGTCCTGTAGCCCTTCTTCTTCTGCTTCTTCTCCTTTTTGCGCCTCTTCTTTTCCATGCCCTCTGAATCCTCGCTTGAAGATGACGTCGAACTCTCATGCTTCTTCACTGACTTCGCCCCTCCCATAATGTACGAAAAACTCTGCCTTCTGCCATCAATGGGGTCATCATCCCGCTGTAGATAGCGTTTAGCCAGATCCGCCTCGTTGCCACCGTGAACTCTGCACAGATAGTCATCGAAGTCTTCCGAGACTTGCGCTACCACTTTGAAATGCTCCAAAGCCAAGAGCGGCTTCCCTTGGTTCTTGTTGGCGTCGAACTCCGCAAGCGCTATGGCGGTCTGGAATGCGTTCTTGATCTGTCGGCCATTCCACGTCGTTTTTCCGTTCTTGTGCAACTCCTTGTAATGTTTTCGTGCATATTCGTAAATCTCGTCTGCTTCAACTTTCAGAGCTTTCTTACTCTTAGCCAGCCGCTCAAGGTTCATTTTCCATATCTTGAGGGTTGATCGCTTATCGAGGGCAGGGTAGTAGAGACTGACGTGGATTCTAGATTTGAAGGCTTCGTCGAAGTGGCCTACCTTGTTGGTCGTCAGGAACAGGATGCCGGAGTAGAATTCTAGGACTCGCAGGAACACCGATACAACGCCATTTCGCCTCATGTTTTCCCTGTCCCGAGCCTGGAGAAAGACGTCGGCTTCGTCAAGCTAGGAACGAAGCGTGTCAGTATGCCTAACGTAAGTGCACGTCTTCAGTGTAGAGCCAAAGCCAAAAGCCTTGCAGCATCCTATGCATCAGCAGGGTGCAGTTCCCAGCGAGCAAAATGGGTACTTGTTCCTCGACACGCTCGATAAACATCTTGAAGATTTGACGACGGACCAAGCAAGTCACATAGTCAAAGAGACAATCGTCCTCATTGTACGGCGAAACTGTTCACGACGTCCACATAATCATGGGGGAATTGAGGACAGAGTATTATGACAAAAGTCTCAGTGACCCTCAGTGTCTTGCCGAGGTAGAGTGCACCTATTCTTGCCAGCGCAAGGAACAGGTCTTGATAGGATTGTGGGGAAGCCGAACGAAGCATAAAGAAATCGTGACTTACGAGAAGTACGCATCCCCATCGATGAGCAAGGCTGAAGTTTTGCTCGAGGTTTTGCTCGACCTCCTTCGATGTTTCGCCAATATCACCACAAGTAATTGGAAAAAGGGGTCTGTGGGTGTAATCTGCCACACACTCCGCTGTGCTAGTTTTGCCGACGCCAGGAGCTCCATGGAGCAGTATAATCAGGCCTTTGCCTTTCCCACGCACGAGGTCGACATGATGCTCCTGGTCGCACTCGCTGCCAGCAAAAGAGGGCATATTAGCTGGATCATGTGTCTTCACAAGTGACTCTACCAGTCGGGCCACGCCAGGTGGAAGGATCAAATTCTCGAACCCGTCGTTGTGGCGCTCTAGCGGACGGATGTTGTCAATGTTGAGGAAATGCCACCTTCGACTGCGTAAGATGAACCCGTATACCTTGTTCGGAAGAAGTACCATCATACTTTCGGTCAATTCTTCTGCTTCGTTACTGCTGACGGTCCGAAGAAGCGACCCATTGGCCCTTATGAATTCAACAGTTCTCTGCCTGTCAACTCTGTGATCGTCGAACATGAATCTGTCTTTGAAACAGTCCGTGCAGCCAGGAATACCGCACGCCTCGGTCTGACATGGTGGCAAGTTAGTATTGCACTCATCACATGGGGAGGGACAAGACTGCGGCTTAGCGCAGATGTACGTACAACTATCCTCGCGTCGTCCTCAATCCAAGACCTGAGTCCGAACTTCGGCGCATTCCTCGGGTATTTGCGGTATGCTAATGCAAAGTCGACGATGACCTGGCTGTCAATCTGAGTGGAACATATGGTTAGCGCTGTGAGATTCACTGAGCATTTGTAAGGTCAGCTCACCTGTTCCTGCGGCTCACCCATACTGAGGCCATTGTACTCGCGATGTGGATATTCGTTTGGGACCGATAGTTCTCGAAACTTCATGCCTTGTCCAAGCATCAAAGACTTAAAATTGGCAGCATCTTTGCGGAACCGAAGAGGATACATGGGAAGGTCGACAATATTCTTCTCCCCTTCATAGGAGACTAATTGCATACGTCTTTCGACGGGGCCGAACTTCTGCCCGTCGAAGTCAAAGTAGAACACGTCGACGGTAAAAAAGCTCATAGCACTGACGGCTTCTTCCCTGTAAACCGACTCTACGAGTTGGTGCGACCCCTCGGTCCTTGTCTGAATCTGTTTCACTGGTCTTCTGCTCGAGAAGAAGTCGCAGGCTGGAAGTATGGAAACCTGATAAAGCTCAAGGCCTCTCTCATTGGATTCGCTTTCAGCAACCACAAGGTCGCCAGCCATGAAGAGGTGCCACATGTCTTGGAAAGCAACCTTCTCTGCCTTGGAGGATCGCAGCAGTTCATGTTTGGCGAAGATTTCCTTCATGTCTTCTTTCATGAACTTGGTGAGGATGCGGAGGTGTGTGATAGCTTCCATCTGGGCTAACAATTCTTCCGACACCTCATGTCTGCATTTATTGTCTTTTAAGTCCACGGGCACCGCTCTGATAGGCGGCTCATGTGCCGACTCATTGCAAGAGCTTCTCCGAATGCTGCTGCTCCGTGTGCGTCGAGTATTCTGAGGGCTGACACCATCCACACCGAAGTCGACAAATCCCTTGCAATGCTCTTCAAGAGAGCATTGAGTGTTCTCGGCAAAATCATGCTCTAGCTCCCGGAGGTAGTCCAGTATCTGCTCATTGTAAAAGAGTAAGACTTTGAAAGGGCGATGGATTATCAGACGTGAGAAACTGGAGAATGTTTGCTCTGTTATGGCTTGTAGGGCGTTGATGATGTGAAACGATCTGACTCGAATACGCTCAATGTTGTTATAAAGGCTTGCGGGCGGTTTAGTGGATCTCCTCTGTGGGAGTTCGAGCGTAGGCTGTGCAACAGACGACTTGCGTCTGCTGTTAGTGTGCGGTTTTTCAAAAAGGACCTCGAGGATATTTGATGCTTTAGATGCGTCTTCCAGATATTCCTGCCAGTTCATCCATTGGATCTCTGTACTCAATCCGGTTCGCTCCGACGATTCGTCGCCTTTCTCCGAGCTACCAATATGTCTAGAAAGTTCTAGGTTTCGAAGCTGGCTTTCAAGAGATTCGACGCGGTCGAGGAGCAACTGGGATGAATTCTTCACTGTATCGTCTTCATCAACGTGTGTCGGAGACATAATCGGACTCTTCGGCGCTCGTCTAGACGTTGAATGGTTCTCGTCCTCGTGGGTCGCTTTGAGACCTTGAAAGCGGACAAGGGAGCTCGTGCGGTGCGTTCTGGAAACTCCAACGACATCAAAAGCGCCCTCAGGCGAAAGTGGCGTACGAGGCGTCGAATTTACACGTTTGCGCTGGATAGGGCCAACCTCGTCGTCGGACTGACTGCCATCGGTGGATTGATCAGAGGACATATTGGTTATGGTGAAGCCTAATCGACGTCAGCGGAGATCTTGCAGGTTGATTTTTGGTAATCAATGTTTCCTCACAGGAAAGGTGTCTTCGTATGCGCAAATCCTGCCCTAAAAAATCGCAATACAGTCTTCGAAGCGGTAGTATCCTTGGAACACCGACGAAATTAATTTAGCTTCACAACTCTTCGATTGAGCAGTGGGATCGATAACGGTCGTTGGCTCTGATCTGTTAACACAGCGCATTGGACAGTCTCGACAATCTGAATTGCGGAAACTTTGGTGTTGACTGGAAATATTGTGAACATGGAGGGGGGACAGTAGCTGACACGAGCTTAATCCAACCTGCGAATTATGTCGCCTATTGACAATGGCGAGCCTATTCTTCTCCCCATGATACAGTGTGGTTATCAGACTTGACCGTAGATACTATTGGTAGGCTCCCTCTATCTAGACCAGGGAGGATGCACGTAAGACCAAATTCAACCCACACCGCAGACTCGGCATTGCACTTTGCACTGCGGAGGCGCAGCCTCGCAAAGTGAAGCTGGAATGGTTGCACAAAGTGAGGCATTTGTATCTTTAGCCGGTCTCGCCGTGGGTTCTAGACTGCATATGCGTTAGCGAGACAGACCTAAGAAGTCACCTTACCCGGAAGTAGATGCGTGTGGATTCGTGTGGGAGGGGTGTTTCGAGCAAGGCTGACCAATCAGCCCTGTAGGTCACCTGCGAGGCTGGCCCCCACAGAGACAAGGGACCAGAGCTGTGATGCTCACGGAACGTGTGAGCCTCATCACACAGCCTTCCTTCGAACTGCTGGTTGAGGCTATGGATGTGGATATCCGGCACCCTTCATCCCCATCGACTTCGTCCATCGCTAGGCTTTGTTCCTGAAGGCGCAAGGCAGAGACTGGACGGACGCGGTTCCATCCCAGCTTGCAAAAACCAGAGGGCGTTCTCGATCGAACATAGGCAGCAGATGAGTGAATTGCGCAGGTCGGAGCGTCCCTTACTCCGCAAACGATAGGCAGCACTTAAAGATCCCACACTTCAGCGATACGACAGTGGATGTTGATCCGATATCCACGATCCTCACTCCACGATGACGCCGAATCCCATAGAAGATCCTCGGTTTATTCCCCAAGAGCCGCTTCTCGGAGACTCACCGACTTCAATTCCCGTTAAAGATTCGGTGGCTTATGCTCAGCGCCAAGTCACCGAAAACGTTCATCCTGCCTTTGCGAATGCTGGACTTATATACGATCAGAATAATGACTGTTTTGCTACCGAGGCTGAGGAGGTATACGATGAAGCAGCCTTGTTCGATGGACAAAGAGCCTTCGCCGATGCACTGCAACAATTTCAACAGGGAGTAAAGCTGAAATACAAGTCCCAGATCGATCTTTGCGCAACTCATACATGGGATCAGGTTGTGGGATACGCTGATGAAGCTCGAAGAACATACACAGGCGTGGGTCGCAAAGGCATTATGAAGAAAATAGATCATGGACTGAAAACTTTCCAAACGGCCGCGCCAGCCATCCAGGCATGGCTGAAATTGCTGCCATCTACTACATGGTATGGATCAATCTTATGCGGTGGTCTTATAATTGTTCTGGAAGTATGCATCAATAGACTGGGCTTTTTGAGAACGAAAGCTGAACCGAAGTAGGCGGCAGTCAATCTCAGAAAGCTCCGAAAGGAGACTCTGAATGCCCTCGACCAAATGCCTTTATGCATCGAGAAAGCCGAGTTTTTCATGCGGACGTACGGCTACCCGCAGGTAAATCGGCAAATCGGAGATCTTTACTTGGCAATAGTAGATTCCCTTCACCATATTCTTGAATGGTATAAACGCGCGGCAGGCAGTGAGTCTCCCTAGTCCACGCATGTCAGCATACCTCTATATTCAACGCCACCAGTGAAGTATCTAGGCGCCCTCTTCAAGGGTCCTGCATATGCAGAGATGCTGAAGACCAAAATGAACAATGTGGAAACCGCTTCACAGGCTGTGAATGAACGAGCCAGCCAGAGGGAGCAGGTCAGGTTGCAGGAGATCAGAAACGTGACTCTACACAGTATGGTAGTACTATGATCAGCTCACAATATAAAGCTAACACACTTCTTCAGCCAACGATCAGGTAGGAGAGTTGAAGATTCTTGCTGTTGAGGCGCGCAATCACCTGTACAACGTCCTGAAAGATACCGAGGCGTGGCAGGAAGCCCTGCAAAGTAGGCATACTTCCTCTTCCAATAAACATATACACAGTCCTAAATTCTCCAGGCTGGAAGGAATCAAGATTAGCAAGAGAAACCCGGAGAGCAAGCAGAGATCAGGCATTCTTGGAGCAGAAAGGTAATGCAAGTAGCCCATGTTCTCTGTCAGATGCTGACCGTTCGTCTTTTTAGAAAAAAGCACTACCGCAAAGGAACTGCTGCTTGCTCATTTCGACTTCCACCAGAACGATCCGTCAAACGATGTGGAGATGGTGCTAGGTCGGATTACATCAATGACTCTGGGCGACCAAGACAGAGTCGGGGCAGTGATCCAGCATCAAGCAGTCCAGGACTGGCTGCTCAATCCAGTCTTCGGAGGGCTGTTAGTTCATGGCAACGGTCGGCGTCATGACTCCGTCTCTCCGACATCTGTTGCTTGTGCTTTGCTCATCCATATCTTCTCGAAGAAGCTCTTCCTTCCGACGCTGTATTGGTTTTGTGGCTTACACAGCGTTGGGCCCAGCGGCAGCCCTTTGGGAATGTTGCAAAGTCTCGTCTGTCAATTGCTTTGCTTGCCACTTTGTCGATGCAGCATTGGTGATGAAGATAGCCTGGTCATCCGGGACATCGAAAAGCTTTTGAAGCTCTTTCGGCGATTGCTAAGGCCCTTGTCCGGCGGGCCTCCTGTTGTGTGCATCTTAGACGGTCTTTCCTTCTATGAAAGGCGTCACCAAACCGAAGCAACCGGCAGGATCGTTGGCGAATTGGCAGGCCTCGCACTATCGAGCCCACCAAAATTGATCTTACTCATTACCAGCCCCATCAGGACGAGCTATATATCTCGCAAGCCAGAGATCGCACAGAACCTCACCATCACTGAAGTCCCATATCATGTCAGTGGAGCCAAGCATGGTCTAGACAGCCATCAGATCATGACGTCCACAGAGACGAGAGCAAGAAGACTGTCGGAAAGCTTTGGAAGCGGCAGAACGTCCAGATAGAGGGCCGAGACTTTAGGATACAGCATAAACTCAAGTGGACAGCCAAGCCAGTATCGTAAGCACTTGCTCAGCTATCTATGAGTCGACATAACATGTTTTTGGTCGAGTATCCATTGATCGTCCGGAGTCCAGCAAAATCTTCTGACCGGGCTAGTGGCTAGTGGCTTGGCAAGACGGGCAACGCTAGTCCTCTCTCAGCACGGGTTAGCAATTTTCTTAGGGCTCTGAGTCCTATATCATGATCGAAAGAATGCTTTTCATGATAGGACAAAGGTTTCAGGCGTGGGATATATGTCAACTAAGCGCTTAATCGTTGACAATCAACCATGACAGAAAATTCCTTCTACGAGACTAGAGACCATTGACAGCAGAAGGTTCTTTACTATTGAGGAGAATTCATCTCTTCGTGAATTGTAGCTATATTGTTGTCTTTGTCTATGATCCTCTGTTTGTCATCGTGCGAAAGTATATGTTGTTTTCCTTCTATCTATGCATATGCAACCTTAAATCAGGCTATGGTTTGCAGTTCGTCGCGCACTACTCCTTCTGTGCTTCCCCACTTGACGTACCCTGAAGGCAAAATCCATCTCCCTCTCCCTTCTATTGGAAGGTATACCTACCGAGGTCATCGCCTGCCTGCTATACCACATTTCAAGATATTATCTAGGATTTGGACATCCTCGATCTCGACCAAAGTGCGCGTTCCCGCCAGACGATCAAATCCCCTCCACAGAAAAAATATAGTGGTGCCCGTAGCAGCAATACCTTCGAGTGTGAGATTGGCTAAATAGAAGTACGGTCCATCTGAGTGGTCGGGTGCTCTGCTGCCGTATTGCAACGTTTTGTGCCACGCCGGATATCCCTCAGACTCCACTCATGATGCTGCACATACTGTTCGGATCGTCTGGAGGGAGATAGCCGCACAGTCGATCTTTGTAAGACCCGGAATACAGCGTTTGGAAGATTTGCTTCAGGGTGACGAAGGAGTTGGTGGGAGAGTGGCTGAGGTTTAGGTGTGGCAGAAGCTGTTTTTTGGACAACTCATTTGGCCGGAGGGAGGCGTCAGTAGTTGCCTACGTTGCAGCTAGCGGAAACGGCGGGGGCAGAAAAAAGCTAAGGGAGATTGAGGTAAGTAGCATGCTTGCAGATCGGATCCAGGGTGTAAAACTGGATATGAGAGATGACTGAGGAAGACGTACAGCTCAAAATTAAGAGGAATGAAAGTTGTAAATGTCAATGTGACGACAGGGAACAGTCACGTGTCGGAGATTTGAATTAGAGAGGTCTTGGAAAGGCGGTCGAGCCATCCTTTCTGTGTCTAACCGTTCTCAGCTATTCATCTACCAAGTCTTTACAAAGTTCCGTCGCTGACTCTCATGAACTGCATATAGTCGCAACGACCATAAATTGACCCATCGGAATTGATCGATGGAACGACAGAAAGGACATAAGAGAATTTTTAGTAGAGATTTTCAAGATATCAACACTCATTATTGCCAGCGCTTGAATTATTGATCGAAAAATAGCACGATCTTGGTAGCATACCGTAAGAATTTAGTGGTCCCTTTGCTTTAGTTAAGTCGAGTAGTATACCTTCCGCAAGCAATACCACATCCAACTTCTTTACACGCCTGGGGCACTGCATTCACAAGTACACCCATCTAGGACGTCGTTTCAGTTTCGCACCTAAACGTGATCCGGCCTCAGACCATCTGGTCTTGGGCCTTCGGAATAGCACACTTACTCGTCATCTCCATCCCGCACACCGGGCTCACCATAGAAATTCCATTCATCATACTCCTCCATGGCTTGTGTATGTCGTTCGCGGAAAGCCTCCCTTTCCGCCTCAAATTTCCGGCGCATACGCAGACCTTCTTCCATGGAGATTGGATAGTCATCCACCATTTCAACAATCAAGTTGAAGATCTCGCTGGGCAGTCTCCAAAAGATCGGCACGCTTGTCCGAATATGGTTCGCCCACCAATCGCGCCTTTGACACGGGACCATGGCCGTACTCATGATGCGCCGGTTGGGGTCGATCAAGTGCAGAGTCAGTAGTCTGCAGTGCCCTGGTTTCGATCTGTCTTCGAGACTAAATGGCAGGATGCGTGTTTGGAATATATTTGGCCATGCGACTACTCTGCCCTCCTTGAGGGTGGCGTGCCCCATAATTTGGATTGCTGGGTCACCATGCTTGGCGCCGTAGATCTCCGGAAGGAAAGGTGGCGTGTGGATTTCTCCTTTTGCTGCAATGGCTTCTTCTGTGAAGATTGCGCAGCGGAATGAAAGACGGGGTGCAGACTTTGAAGAGAGATTGGCGGTTGAGTATATGTAGGTTGCTGAGGCGCAAATGCGCTCATTCTATGATGGTGAGCACAATCCTACATTCGATATGATCTCAACAATAACAGGGAGAAAGAGCGAGATACCGTTTGACCCTGGACATGCCATTCTTCACCTTCATACTCAGGATTCTCGGGCGAAAGTTCTATATCTCGGAGATGAAGAATCATCTGCAGTCCTGTATTCCAAAATTCTTTCTTCAAATCTACGAACATAGACCTTTGAAACCGGCCATCCTCGTCGAGGAAACTTTCCTCAGCCCGCTGCTCCGGAGGTCGGAAGCTATCTGGGTCACGCTTGATGAATGGATGACGAGCAAAATCTACAAGACGTATGCGTTGATTGAGGTATCCCGGTGCTTTGAGATCGATGATCGTACGATTGAATACTGGAATGACAGCATCAATGAGCCTTGCAGTGACACTATATAGAGTGCGATGGCGCAATGGGTGGACGTTATTGATGTAACCTTTGATGCTGCGCAGAGATGACATGTCAACTGGATTCGAACATGCTCATAATCACGACCAACGTACCTCGACCGACCGAGTCCGTCATTATCGAAAACTACATCGAATGGCAGCCATTGAAAGCGCCTTGAGTACGCCATATCGTTGCGGTATCTCCCGTGATCCGGTTCCTTGCAGTCATCTTCAGGGGGCATCTTGGCGGGTTCTCCCTCGCCGCATCTTGTGATACAGTCTATTGCCCGTATTGAGCCTTTGCGTAGAAGCCGGGTTTTCTCCCAAGCAAACGGGAAGACAAAGGGATCCACAAGGTCCAATATTTCTTCGTCATCTTCGATAGATCTTCGGAGGACATGGGCAGCTTTCTTTAGTGCCAAGTTTGTGGTAGTATCGACACGAACATCAGATTTGATAACTCCACCGTCCAACAATGGAATCAATGCGGAACCGACAGAATCACGCGTATAAAGCTTGACTTCCTCCACACACTGTGAACCATCAGGTATATGACTGGAAAAAAGGAGTGACCTACCCAATCAGCCATTGACCGAACAACATCATAGCCCGTCATGACTTTCGCGCTCTTCCAATCAAATGTGAACTCAGGATCGAATATTTTATGCTGCCAATGAGGCAAATCTGTCAATTCGTTGATCCAAGCAAGCATGGTGAGCTCTCGAACAGTATAGCAGTAAGCGCTATCGTCAAGTTAAAAACTGCCGGACGTTAAGAACAGTCGGTAAGACTCACGGATCTGAACTATTATCAAGCGCAGATCGCAACAGGATATCTTCGTTTCCTATGGGATGAGGTTTGTTCTCCTCCTCTCTCACTCGTGGCCAGTGCAATGGCAGACCAAATCCGGGCACATTCCAGCCACTCTGCCTGCGCGAAGCCATGTCTTTCTACGCAGTGTCGGCTGAGGTATTTATTTTCTATGCTGTCATTGCCAACAAGCAGATTATGGGAATTCCTACCGCTTCGAAGTGCGAAACATCCTCAGCAGTAATTTTCTGCTCACTGGTGAGCCATACGGTGAACATGACAGGAATCTGTCCGCACACGAGTGGTAGTGGTAGTAAAAGAGGATATTGTGCACGCCTTCTCGGACCCACTGGGGTTCTCAATTAGGAAGCACAGGAAAAAATGGGCCGCGATCAACACCTGGCGCTGGACATCGTCTACGAAGCCACAAGCTCTTGCATGACATCATCCTCCGCCCCTTCGGTAGACGTAGTGATACACAAAGCAAGATCAGCAGAGTCCGAAGGATGAAACAGCTTCCCACCCAAAGCTGTAACTGCTTTGCCGCCATAGCCATGGTCGTCGATAGGGTAGGCCCGGACACCCGAAGGGCCGAGCCGGGGGCCACCCTGGCCCAAACGGGCTAGCTGTGGCAGCGCCAAGCATGTCCATGTTTTCTTGCTTACTTTATATGATGCTGAGCCATACTAAATTGCTTCATGTAGATACACAATGATGCTCGTAAGCACACCTCGTCGCAGATCAGTGTTGGATATTCTGTTCCTTGTGTTCAACGCATCTTCGAGAAGACAAGGTCACCAATCACACTTCCACGTGTCCCTGGCGTACTGATAATCTCATCGGCAGCATATCCCTAATCGAAAAATCATCAGCTACACACTTTCATGAGCCCTCGGCTGGAGCTCATGATGGTGTCCACCTATTTCGTGTGGTTGATCTCCAACCTCCAATCCACCCCATACGCTGTCTCCCAGGGCATTCGCTCCGAGTGTCCCACCAACGTACAATGATTTGTTGCCAGGCTCCTCAAGTACTCGTCGCTTGGCATACCTCTGTTCTCTCTCGTCTACGGTTCTTTGGCCCCCGTACCAACAATTTTTGCTTGTTTCAATTCCCTTGCAACGTTTCATGCGTGTCGTTCAGCTTTGGAGGGAACAGCAGCGTGACAGGTCCCTGCTAAGGCTGTGGTCTTGCCAATGGTTGCAAGGTTCGAGGCAGTGTTGCTCGGAACTTCTTCCAGCTCTGAGAACCATGATTGCATTCGCGTATACTATAAATTGATCGGATGACCCTGAGCACCGGCATTTAGAGCTGCACATTCTTCATCTTTGTCAAATTTGAGAAATTCAAGTGTCCATTAGACCATTACTCGCTAGCATGGTCCATTTCAAGCGTTCCGTTTTGCTCTGCGCTCCAATTTGCAGCTTCTTTCTCCCTGCCTTTGTTCTCGGCATGCCCAAGGAGACTGGCTCACCGTATCGTTCCCTTTTTGAGATCGAGAAGAGACAAGATGACAGTCCCTACGACGGACCAGCACCAGAGGTTTATAACGGTGATCCTGAGCCCTACTCAGACACAGATTATCTACGGGGCGGTAGGCTTTGGTCCCAGTCTCAGTGGACATTGTGGTGTCGCTGACAAGCCCATAGCCATCCCGTACAGAAACAATTACTTCTCATCCAACGGTGTCCTGACCTCTATGAAAGTGGGAGCTCAGCCATCCGATGCTACAATGACGGTGTTCACCACTATATCGCCGGGAACATCACCGCCTGCACCAGCGGATACCAACCAAGGAAACCAATTCGAAGTCGACCATCTGCTCGAGATGCAAAATATACATGGGGCTTTCTCGGTCTTGTCGAAACCGTGAGTGTCACTTGCAACGATTACGACCTCTACAATGCGGAATTAGCTTTGTGCTGACGATTCTATTAGTAATAATATTCCTCAATCGGATTGGGATGCAGTGAAGACAGCAGTCTTCTCAAAGCCACACAGTACAGGCTACGCTCCGTAAGTAATCTTCTACTCCTACTCTGCACAAGAACGTTGCTGAGAGCACCCACGGGCAGGATGCAATCAATAGCCAGTAAGATCAGCGGTCCTCCTAACATGGAGGCTATCCCTGCGGCCATCAACAATTTCAAAGGCCAAGTATTCAAAGGGGTCATAAACAACGGAAAGGGAGCACCGTCTACCACGCGTTATCCAACGGAGTTCGGGCCTGCGGTCAACAAGCTACTCGCGGACAGGCAGCCTTCTTACGATGAGGTCATTGGAAGTCTAGGCAGTGCAATGGCAGCTGCGGGCAACAACAACACCGATGTCTCCTCCTTCTTCTCCAGCTACGCTAGCTCGGTCTACAGCTCCGCCACCAGCTTCCTGAGTCAGTGGACTGGGAAGACTGGTGTTTATACCTCCACGACATCATCGACCTCGAGTTCAGGCTCATCCTCGCAAACTGCCACAGCAGCCACGACAACCTCAAAAATCTGCAGCGCTGCGCTATACTCGGATTTCAACAGCTGCACTGATCACTGCTATCAGGGATTGTGCCAGGAGAACGCGGGTCAGCCGTCGATCACTTGCTCAGGCTGTCCAAGCGCGACGCCTACAGCCAGCTAGTGAGTCTTGCCAGCTTATGTAGGAGTCCGCGAGGTTGCCTCAATGAATTGGTAGAGGGGATACAGAAACAGAATTGAGGCAATCGGACAGGCTGCAAACGTGATCAAGATGGGCGAAGGATTGGTGCGTCTTGATGTTGGGAACCAGAGAGTGGTCAAATTCTATTTGTCCTATTTTCATTCGCTTTTTCCCACTCCATACTTGACACTGTGTTCATCGTCTTTTGGGAATTTACTTTATCTTCTTGATAGACATGTATGGTCTTATATCTCGCAATATTATCCCTGGCCCCTCTCCCTAGCATCATACACCAGCATTTGGAAACCGATGGGGAGACCCGTAAGGGACTCTCAACAACAACATCGCTGCCGACATACTTTGTATCTGCGGTGTCCTAAGGTGCCAAGAAGTGGAGGACATGACGCATATTTCGTTGACGCGTTTTTACTAACGCCATGGTAAATTGCCTCATATCGACTCCATAAAATCCGTATGCCCCAACACTTATACTATATGACTACATTTCTTTCCCACTCCGTAACATGGAGTTTTATCACAAGACCACACCTAGGGAATCCCAGCAACGCTATGCACACGTCACAGCAATCGTGACCGAATGAAATTTGTACTATAAGTTTCCACACACTGACCGGTACCAAAGAGCTTCGTCGTCTTTGCCCTCAGCACCAGATCCAAAAATCTTGTACAGATTTGATCTCGGCATTAAATTCCAAGCGTCGCGTGGCGTTACCAACAAGCAAGATACTACGGCGCATCGTGTTGGAGGGTAGTACTCTTGTGGGGGTAAATTCATTGTCGCTCGAGGATTTCCGTATTGCGGAATCGACCACCGCAATACCACCAGCCGTATTGGAGGTTCCCCGTGCTACTGAGAATTCTACAGATTACACAGTCCGGGTCTCGGGCCAGCTCAGTTCGTGTAAGCTTGATCAGCTTCCTAGGGAAATCTTCGATCAGATAATCTACCATTGCAAGCATGAGGCTTCGTTTCATGGGCAGATCTCGATCGACCACTACCCTACCAACGACGAATGGCTGCCATTAAAGACCCTCCGGTTGGTCAACAAGCGTATGAACATCTTGATCTCTTCATGTCTTTTCAAGGCCATTACCCTTTATCAGCATGTCGGATACTGGGAATCTCTGAATAACATCGCCAATACCCCGACTCTAGCTTCTCACGTCGAGCACCTCAGACTTGCGCATGTCGGATATGTCAGACAAGAGGGCCAGGAGAGCTGGAACACGTTGACTGCCGATTCACGAGGGCATCGTGGTCACTTAGAAAAGCACTCGCCTGCGGGAGGTCCGTTAGCGCAATGGGACTTCGGTGCTGAAGCAAGTTGGGAGCGTTATCGGAGCTGGCGAGATGCCGAAATGGTAATGCGGAATCACGAGGCTACTAAGACCGCGCCCCAGGTTTCGCTCAACCTTTTAGTCAATCTCAGATCCATCGAGACCATTGGGCTTGGTGCTTTGCGCACGATCAAAAGAAAGCCCTGGATGCGGTCTAACGGTCTGTGCAAGCAGTGCCCGGAACCACGGCGGTATTTTGCGACCGGCCTGAACGACGAAAATACTAGCCGTGGCGTCCCCCCTGGAGCGCGCCCATACATTCCCAGCACCCATTTACAAACTATGATGATTGCCTTACAGACCTGCGGCCGGGACCTACACAAGCTGACGGTACATCGCGTTCAGGAGCTTTGGTATATCAATGAGCCAGGTCTAGGACTGCCGTCGCTCGAACATCTGGTCATTGACTCGAGTCATGTCCGTTACCATGACTGGCTCGAAGCAAGAATGCATAAGGCATCGCAATGGGTACTTGACCTAGAGAACCTCAAGCACCTAGAGATCCGCCAGAACCCGGCCGCGAAGAACAATCCTGATATCTGCAGGATTCTGAAGAATGCCGAGTGGCCAAAGCTTCGGCGCCTCGAGCTGACAAAGATAGAGACGCCGCTTGCTAGTTTGGAATACTTTGTTGCGAAGCATATCGAGAAACTAGATCACCTCAGCATTATCTGGCCGGTGATAGACACAGAGGACTGGGCAGAACTTCGGTCGCAAATTACGTACGAATGGTCTACTTCGTACACAAGGAAGAGGATATATCTTACCGACAACCCCTATCGGCCATCCGTAAGCAACGAGCCTGCTCATACGTGCTAAGGGTCAGATGGTTAGCAGGTCAACAGGTGCACCAACTACTGTGAGCGACTCATCTTCACCACAGTAGATCGAAGTCTCTCAACTATGCATGCTCAGCCAATACGCCTGGCGGTCATATCACCACATCCCGATTTCATCCATAAAGCCACTACCACTTTGCATTACCAGCGGTCTTGGAGCGAAACAATTACCACCGGAGTCACGGAGGTGCCATAGCTCCGAATGCTGCGTTCTATTTTCAGAACTTTTCCCCCAAGATTTCGACAAAGTCTAGCAACAGTTCAGAAATTCACCTCAATCGCTTAGCTATCGGAGATTCTAGCTCGTGCTCGAACATTGGTCCGAAAAACTGGGAGATATGGTGTGTATGTGCGGGAATCTTCGCTATACCTGTATCTATGTTACAGAATTGATAGTTTTATCCCTTCTTGAGCAATAACAGATGTAGTCATAGTCACTCACCCGTGCCCGCCTGGACATATCCATCCCTATTCGTAAGTACATCTCCTGCTCTCAATGCAATACTGATGTCCAGGCGTATTCCTCTGTAGACGGCGGCAAACCAGGAATACCGTGCGCCCTCCGGGACCGCCTTCTCGCGAGCTTGGAGGAGTGATTTACCGAATCTCCCGTTGCGGCCTTCTCTCACCATAGTCCCATTTGTAGCTTCAAATTAATTTCACACCAACCCCCTCCCTGCGAGCTTGTATTCTTATCTCCTGCTCGAAGTGCACCATATGTCAGACGCGTCATTTTCGCCCAATCTCCTCCCTAGAAGATTTCTGCCTCCTCTGCATCCCTGCTTGCATTCCAACAGCACTATCAGGACTCCCCCTTTCCTGCAACCGAGGCTGGGTCTTAGCTTCGATCGACGAGTCTCGACGGGATGGACAAGTCATCTGTTCGCAATCAGAAAAGATACAAAATGAATAAGGGGGGCGTTATCACCGTCGCGTGCTAGCAGCGCTACCATGATGACTGACCAGATCAGTGGTGAACACCGCGGCGATGGTAAGCGACGATTCTTCGTTGGCGTTATTACTGCTGCTGGCTCTTAAGGCAATGGAGCCAGAGAATACTGCCCTTAGATAGAGAGAGGGCTTTCGCCATGAAAGTACCACAAATTATGGAGGAACTGTCCGCAATAACGCCTATCATTTCCATGCAAAGAACGTCTCTTCCCAAGGAGTTGCAATTACCATAACCTGGTATGAACATTACCCGAACTGGGTGCGTGGAAAATTGTCTCAAAAACCGTTGTTACCGCGGTTGATTTTCTTCTTGTGGAAAAAGTGACATTTACTTCTTGTTGGGAAAGTGACATAATTGTGCATTGATAGTATTCTGACACGACCGCTTGACGATACAAGATACAGCGGATAGGATAGGGTATTTAACATTGCTTGTTTGATTGACTGAGGCGTTTTTTACAAGGGATATTTTGTGTTTGTAGAATTTGAGCTGGAATTTGCGAGGGTTCTTAGATCGAAGACAATAGGCAGAGTAGAAGAGAAGCGGGGTAAAAGATAGCAAAAGGGCTGTTGTATGTATCCAGCAGTGCCTTTAGTATACATGGAGTGCAATTTGTGAATTTTGAGCACAGGATGGCTTTCTACGCATAAGCTACGGTTCCGGATGCAGTATCATCGCTCTGGAAACATTACAGTGGTATGCGTAATAAAGACAAGCCATTGAATTAACTATTACCCTATCTGATCTGTTATCTGCTCATAGAGAGACAAGAGCACATCCTAATGCTCCTTTGTAGCCGAATTATGACCTGGATTGAGTACTCGGATATGTTAGAACCTTCCTCACACACCCTCGAGCCTAGTACTTTGTGTATTGTAATGCTCGTTCTGAGACGCATCTGCATCTCTGCTTAGAAAAGATCTAATTGAAAACGATGCCGCACGACAAGGAGAGACTTCGAGTCACTTTACTCAATTTATTGTTGCCGTCCTACTGACTTCCAGGATATTTCCAAGCCTTATAGCGATAGCCGATAAAGATGAGGCTGCATGGTAATATGATCCCAAAGCATCTACAAGAAAGCAGTGTGGAAACCACACTGTGTCATGGAAATCGAGGGCAAAGGTAGATTATAAGGCTGTTCTGCGCTGGTGCCTCGGTTGAAAGATCATACGCATTGGATCTCGCAAGCTCATTCTCAGAACATCGTCCTCATAGGCAATCTAGACCGCAAACCCCTTCTGACGTATTGTGTCATCTGATTCTGATTGTGAAGTCAGCTAATGCCAAGACGCTAGCTCGATCATATAACATTGCCAGGACCATCATCGAGTTCACACTGTACACAGCGACTTTTCGATGATTATTCATCGGTCTTCGTTGTATCATCTCAAGTCTTATACCATCATAAGCAACATCGCACTATTCAGAAGATGGGTGAGTCCTTGACCTTCGTCACCCTAGGCGGAGATATCCTCGCGATTGTTATCAGGCTGGTAGGCGCGTTGATCTCCAACTAAATGATTCCATAGTAACGATTTTGTTCTTCACTAGCTCTACTACGTCTCTCCCTGGTCTCTAAAAAACCTCTCGCTTGTCTCTAGGTTCTGCAAAGAGCTAGTTGATCCGTCACTGTACCGCTCGATAGAGCTGAACGAGGCCGATCCGTCTACGAAGCGAAAGATCCAGCGATTGACGGACCCCAGCGATTCGATAGTACGCCATGTACGAGAATTGAATGTTACTGGTTACACGGGAAGGGACTGTGCATTCGGTGCATCTGAGTTTGACACGATCTGGGGCATCTGTTTCGCCTTCAAGTCTTCAGGTATGTTCGCATTGATGAAGTGACTTACTTTATGTGCTCTTATCGCGAAGATCGGGTCTAGGATGGCGGTAGACTTATAGACTCGTAGTTGGGAATCCACTATCGACCCTCCACAGAGTACAATTTCCAGACTGGAACAGTATTTTCCTGGGGCCAAACTCATAGTCTGCAGTCATGAGAGTAAGATATCGGACACTCGGCCGCTTTTCTCGCCGCAGCTTCACGCCTTGACTTTCCATATCCTAAACGAGCAACCGAGACGAGAGGTGCAAGAGCAGCGGTCGAGATTGCCTGAACTCAGGAACGTCTTGTTGAACAATACTAAGCTCAGGGTACTTGATATAAGGACCCAATCTAATTTCTCACGAGGGATGCGAGGACCAGGCGATCATACCAAGTTTCGGTCGATGAATCTGCCCCTTCAACCGTCAGACCGCTTTCCACCTCTCCATGAGCTGAGGTTTTAGGGTTCAGCAACATACGAGTTCGAGCTAAGCCATGCCAAGTTGTGGAGTCAGTGCATGGATTGGAGCCAGCTTCGCACTCTAGATTTGGGAATCAGCTGTCCACAGCATTTCTTCGAAGAGATAGGCAGCCAACTCATCGGTCTGAGATCCCTAACAATGGGCATAGGGACGGGTCCGCGAAATTATGTGGTTTGGAAGTTCGGACCGATGACTTGCGACACCCTGCAGCCTACCAGCCAATTCATCGCATCGCTGTCTGGTCTGCAGGAGCTGCACATCACAGATCTTGATGCTGCTGCCGAGAAAATCGTCCCTACTATAGTCCAGACCCAGACGTCGCTGCAGGTACTATCGTACCATACGTCGATGCACCGTCGACTCGAACCAAAAATGCTTCCCTGTACGTGGACGACAGCTCAGCTTGATGAGCTACAGCAAAGAGCTCCAAATCTTTCACGCTTGTCGATTGACCTTCCACTTGAGGACGGCAAATGGGTGAGCATCGTCGGCCGAGTTATATGAAGAAACCAGAGCTGACACAATTCCTCGCCCAGCCATCTGATCATGCTGCTACATTGGTACGTTTCAACCATTTGAGCAGCGTAAGGATAAATGCAGAGCTTGACAGCGATGCATTTGAATCTGTCGCGGAATACTACCAAAACGCGTGGGATAATGTGCCCACACGTCGCCTTCATAAGAGGGTAGGCCTAGAACTCGTCACTGGCCTTTTCAAGAGCTTCTTCATGTACGATGCGTATGCATATTTGACGGAGTTAAAAGTCTACTTCATATTCGAGGAGGGATACGACCGGTATGATGGTATCAATTTTCCGATCATCATCAGACGATTGGGAGGAAAGCATGGACCGGGCCTAGCGGATGGTGACTTTATAGTTCACTGTCTTTGGTTCAATTGATTTCCGGGTGGTGTCAAGCCTCCACGCTCGGTCGTTTTGTAACGAGACAAGAGAGCGCTCAAATCATAATCAAAGAGCCCTGCAGGACAGGGGGGCTAGTGCCGGGGGACGAGGGAGATTAAGGGGGCAGTGCTTGGCCGTCTGCCATACTATTTAGTATGGTGACTGCCCATTGCACTTCTCTCTTTCCTCCCCTTCCTTATTGCATTCGGCTCTTTTGAATTATTGCCTTTTCGTACTACTGCGCATCTTACTACCAATTACAATTGCTTTATCTTTTACTATATATCTTATTGTTACGACGATTGCTTTCTATCTCTTACTATCTATTTATATTGTTAGTGCAATAGCATCTCGCAATAACAAGATTGTCAACAAGATTGTTCTTAATAAGTTCTCGAATATTGTCAATAATAATACTTGTCGTATTGCTTGTATTAGAAAGTCTATCTCTAAAATATAATTTAATATTTGTTTTAAGTTAAGATTCAATACTTTCTTACAACAAATATTCAAAAATATCTTACGTCGTTGTTGTCAATCATTGTCTTCTTGTTCTTTATTGTTATTGTTGTTCGAAAATTAAAAGAAGAAATCTAAGAACAACATACAAAATCTTGTTTTATACAATAAGATTGTTGCTCTCTATCTTAGAATTAAGACAATAACAAGAGAGATTATTTCACAAAGATAAATAATAACAACAAAAAAAACTTTTGTTACTTAGAAGTTTTAATTACGAAATCTAACAATAAATAATATATATACGTTTGCTTCTATAACTTTTGTTAATTTAATAATATTAACAAATATTTGCACTTACTCTATTAATATTTTGCTCAAACTTAATACTTTTGCTACTATATTTCTTAATATTTCGCGTTGTTATTTGAACAATATCTTCTATAATAGATTAAATGTTAAGAATATTATAAGATTTATATATAAGAATATGTACAAATATATAACAAGACGTCGCTATACTAACGCACTAAAGATAAGATTATATAATATGTAGAATTGCAATTTAAAGAGACATTAATTAGTAAATTTTTTAGAAGAAAATTCTTAAGAAGAAAACTTTGCACAATGTTAGATTATTATTATAATAACTTAATACTAATAACGTATTTGTTAATTATTAAGAACTAATATTATAATTGTCTTCTTCTTTTGAATTTTAATTCTTAGAATTAATATATTATAACAACGTTTTGCTTGCGCAATTACGTCAATCTTTTATTAAGTTCTTTTTAGAATTTTATAAGATTTGATTAGATAATAAGTAGTATTTTATATTTTTATATACAATGCATTTTCTAGTTTATATATCTTCTTGTCAAAGTTGCAAGATGTTTATGAAAGAGATTTTTTAATCTTTTTCTCTATCTTTTTTAGACATTTGAGAGAAAGTTAAGAAGCAACAATAACTTCTCTTCTATATTATTGCGAGACGTTATATTGCTTGTAATAAGCATCTTATTATATATTAACTTTAGATCAATAAACAAAGAAATCTTTTATTTTTTTGTTTTAAAGTGCAAATACATTTTTAATTATTATATTGCTATGTTATCTAAATAATATGCAATATATTAAATGAAAGAATATTTGCTATAAATATTGCACTTCAAAGCGCAAGATTGTAAGTTGTCTATATACTTTTATATTTAATTTAACTTATTAATATGTTTCTATTATTATTCGATATATTAAGCAAGTTAATATTTTGTTAAAGCTTAATATGCATATCTTCGATAAAAATAGTATTAAAATTAATTAAATTGCGTTTGCTTTGCAAATGCAATGCTATCTTACTATTATATATATATAGCAACGAAAAAATAAATCAATTTTGCATTTAACTTATAAGAATTTTCTAACTAATTTTAATATTAAGCTAGATTATTTATACAATATTTAGCAAAAAATATTCGATATAATATATTATAGAACAAATCTTAATGTTCTTTCTTTAAAGAAGTTAAACAAGAATAATAAGTTTATGTTTAACAATATTGTTGCAAATAACAAATTTAAGAGTTCGTAAATTCTATATAATCTAATAAATTTATTAAAAACAATATTATTTGTCTTATTTCTATTGATTAGATTTCTCTAAGAAAGAGCAACGTAAATATTTAAACAAGATTTTATTTATATATTATAGTTGTTTTAATAACTTATATACTTAATTCGAATATATTAAATTACTTATTATTAAACAAGAATATTTAAAATAAGCAATTTTCTTATTTAATAATATAAAAGCTATCAATTAAAAAATCGAATTTTATTTATATTCTCTTGCAAATATTATGTTCTTGCAACTTCTATATAAAATTTATACTTAAAAAATCATTGTTCAAGATATTCTTTTATAATATTTAAGATAATAAAATTAATTGTATTTTAGAATTACGTATACATAATTAATAAGATTTAGCTTAGCTTTCGAATCGATTAAATTTGTAATTTAACGTTTGTTATTAAGAAGTCGAATTTAATTTTTTACTAAAATTGAATTTATTGTTTCTATTGATCTTTTTTGCTTCGCTTGCGAGACGTCGACGAAACTTAATCTTTTTTTGCATCGATTATAATAACAACGACAACAATAGACTTGTTTTATTTGTATTTATTGAAATACTTCGTTTTGTAATGTCTCTTTTTATAATAATTAAAGTATTTGATACGACTTAAATAGTTCGCGTTACTAATCTCGTAAACTCGTTTACACAACGTCGACGAATTTTTAGAAATATAAAGCTTCTCGTTTCTAATAAACTTGTCGATCTTGTTTAAACGACAATTTTGATAAGATTTGTTTAAAAAGACATTAGAATCTTTTGTAATTTATTAATTGTTGAAATTGCTTAAATTTGCTTCGCGAATGCAACTTAGTATTTATTCTTATATAATAATTATAATTAAAAGCTTATCGCGAGTGTTTAATACGCTATCGATATCTAGAATTTTTACTTTTAAATTCGACTTAAATTTAATTAAAAACATATAAATTCTATGCTTCTCTAAAAGTAACGATAGATAAATTTTTAATTTATTCAAATATTTTTTAAACACAATTATCTTTTAATTTGACTTTTGTCTAGCGTTCTCTTATCTTTTATAGACGAAAAGACGACAATTAGCAAAATTAGCTATAAAATTCAATAGAAACTTTCTAAATTCTTTAAAAATCTCGCTTTTTAATTTAGCGTTATTGCTTATTCTTAAATATTATTGCGTAATAACATTATTTTTCAAGAATAATATGCAATAGAGAATTTTATTCTTATTTGTAATAAAATACGTCGAAAATCGCATTATGTTAATGTTGCTCTCGCAAAATCAAATAATATGTTTATTTATACTTAAACTCTTGTATAATTTTAGCTTTTCGAATTTTAAAAATCTAAATATAATCGATAACAATGCGATAGCAATTTAAGAAGCTTAAAAATTTGTTTCTTTCATTGTTATAACTTAAGTCTACTAAGCGTTTCGCAAGTCTCGAATTTTTGTTATTAACGTTTTAATTTATTGATGTAAAGTCGAAGCTCTAATATACTTAAATTATTATCTTCGTTAACGTTACGTTAATAACAATCATTTTTGTTAACGTTTCGCGAGCAATTATTGTTTCGAGAAAAATCAAATTTCTTGAACTCTAATTTAGTAATTAAATAATCGTTATAATTTGAATTGTTTTAATTCGATACAATGCTATTACGTTTCGAGTTTTTTTCTTTGAAAAATAAAACGATTAAAATTATAAAATGCGAATGTATTTACTATTTGTCGACGCATTAAGATATAAAAGACGTAAGATATAATAGACATTTATTACTATTCTCAACTATATAAGATAGATAGTAGTAAAACAAATCGTTGAAGAACAACGAAAAACGAGCTTTCTTTCTATTTAATACTTGTTATAACGTGCGAGTCTACTTTTTACTTTCTAATTAGAAAGAAGAGTTGTGCAATTCGAGACTTTTATAGATAGTCGAAATCACGTGTCCTGCTATATTCTAAGACGCTAGCGCGTCGATAACGTTATAACATTACAAAATCTAAAAAATAATTAATACGTTTATTAATTCAAACAATATTATTGCATACTCGAAGTATTTATATTGTATTCGAAAAATTGTCTTTTACTTATTATCTTAACAAATTCGAATTCGATAATAAGTATTCTTCAAATTTAGTTTTATAAAGTACGCAATATTTATTAGACAATCTAATGTCTTCTTTATAAAAAAAAGAGAATATCGATTCTTAATTGTAATTATATTGAGATTGCAATAATTAATATATAATTTTAGACTTATATTATTCTTTGATACAAATAGTATTGATATCTCGACTCGATTATTCGATTTGCAAATTTTATTTAAAATTAAGTTCTTTGAAAAATAATTACGTAAAATAATTAACTTTTGTTCGAACAAAATATATAATAAGTTGTAAGACAATTTTCTTTTAAAAACCAAATCAATCTTATAATCTTTCTCTTTGTGCTTAAAAAAAATAAAAGTATTTTTTGAATTAAAGATGTTGTTGTAGTTCTAAATATTTTTAAGTATAATGCGTATTATCGATGCTTTGTTAACGTCGAAATTGCAGCAAATTAAGATAAATATCAAAATCTTTTTCTCGAGTTTCAAAAAATTCTTCGAAAACTTAATAATAATAATATTCTTTGTAACTTAATAGTATCAAATTAATATATATTAATTAATATAAAGATAAGCTTCTATTATTTGAAAAAGACCGACAATAATGTTGTGTACAATCTTATCAAAAATATAGAAAACTTGTTTTAATATATATCTTTGTTTCTTATTGTCGCAAATCTTAATTTTTGCAACGTAGAATTTTACAAATCGAGTCTTCTAAATTGTAAAAGCTTTTACTTTAATTGCAAGTTACTTAATCTTCTTTAAATATTATATCTTTGCAAGATATTTGTTAATACAATTAATATAAGTATCTTTATTAAAAAAATCTTTTTGTTTATATTATTATTATCGACAAATGCTAATAGCTTTGCAAAAAAAGTTTTTGTATTGTATTTTTAATTTGCAATTGCAATTACAATTCTTGCAAGCTTATTTAATTTTTCGAATTGTCAAAAATCTCTTTAATAAGAAGATATAATAACAATGTTTTTAAAACGTTTGTTTTCAAATTTTTTCAAAAGCTATTAATTGTATTGACTTGCGAATTATCTTTAACAAATCTAGAATATTTTCTCTAAATATAGTTTTTCTTATTACAATTGTAAGAAATATGCTTCTCTTATATACTCGAGCTAACTTTGTTAAAGTTATATAAAAAAAATCTTTTTATACTTTCTTAACAACTTCTTGTTATTAAAATGTTGCAAATCTTAATTATTAATATAGTCTTTTTTAATTTATAATTATACAAACTTTCTTTAAAGTTATTGCGTAATTTTAAGATCAATTTTTAATTTTTAATTTTGTTCTTAATATCGAATCGAAAAAATAAAATATCCTTTATATATTATATTAGCGCAATAAGAGCGTCTCTTGTCTCGAAAATTTAAGTTACGTTATTAATTTTTTTACAAAGATTTCTTCTTAAACAATGCAAGAAATAATTATATTATTAATATTTAATATATTTGTTAAGATTTGTTTTTAATATCTTAATATAGATTACAAAGTTATTAACGCTTTAACATTAACTTTACTTAATCTTCTTGTACTTGCAAGAGAAAACAAGATAACAATTTTCCGAATTCTTAATAAAATTAATCAAATATTGTGCAAGTTATTTCTAATTTTACTTCTTTATCTTATTTGTTTATTTGTTCTTATAATCTTTCTATTACGTTATTGACATATTGCAAAGATATTATTAAGTTTAACAAATCTTTAAGGTTTTTGTCGAAAATCAATTTTTATTAACTTGGAAAAAGTTTTTTATATTTCGAGTTTAATTCTTTTATTCTTTAAAGTTCTTTTTGTAATAAATATTTAACTAAATCGATCTTATAAAACAATTAAAGCGCTTATTTTTTAATATAGATTTGCTAATTTTATTATCGAAGTAGTTTTTGCGTAAACAACGTAAACTTGTTACTTTAATTTTGTTCTTATAAAGCGACTCTAAGAGAAGTTTGTTTCTTACTTAAGCAATGCAAAGCTTTTGATTTTTTTAAAGTTTATATCTCTTTGCTTTCTCTTTAATTAGAAGCTTTTTGTAATTAATATCTTTGTTAAATTGCGAAAACTTCGCAACGTTGTTATTTTGCAAAACTTCTTCTTATAATATAATATGAATTTTTATAATACTATTGAAGACAAATTAATTATTTGTATTTGTGTTGTTTTGAAGACGCTAAAACGTTGTTTATCTCTTATTTATTCTCAAATCCTATTTTATATTGTGTGTCGAATTAATTATCTTGTTAAACAATCGCTTATAAATATTGAGACAAATTAATACTATAAAATTGTGTACGAATATATAGCAAGACGTTGCTATATTAATATATTAAAGACGAGACTATATAGTATATAGAACTACAATTTAAAGAGACATTAATTTGTAAAAAATTTGAAAGAAAATTCTTAGAGAGAAAACTCTACACAATGTCAAGTTGTTATTACAATAACTTAACACTAATAACGTGTTCGTTAATTATTGAAGAGTAACATTATATTATAGCTAATCTTTTCTTTGTTGTTGCAACAAATATTGTCGACTCTTTTAATACAAGAAGTCTTCTAAATTTTCTTTATACCTTCGATATATATAATCTTATTACTTTTAGCTTTGTGTTGCATTTAATAATAAAATAAAAGCTTTATTAAGATATTACTCTTTATTGTTAACATATAATAGATATAGCAAACTACAAAATCTTTATCTTTATTAGATTATATTATTAGAAGTTTGTAACTTGCGCTATTAGAATAAGTTAAAACAATTCTTTATATTAAATATTGTTCTATTTCGAGACAAAGTAAAAGTTTATTGATATTTCTAAGAAGCGATTCGATTTAACCTTGTTGTTAAGACTCTTATAAAGATTCTATCTTTCTATTAGCTTTGCAAAGAATGTCTTAATATTTATCTTAAATAAGTTATTAACTATTACAAATAACGTTTGTTGTTAATAGACTAGATATAACAAATACAACAATAATGCTAATTGCTAATATAAGTATATATATATATCTTGTTAGAAAACTTACAATTCTAATTGTTGTCTTAATAAAGTATAATTGCTAACAATTTTATTGTTCTTCTTGTTCTCTAATATATCGAGCTCGCTAATCTTTGTATCAAAGAACTTTTTGTATAATCTAATATTATTAACATTTTGAATAATCAATCTCTTAATTCTAAGATACTAAGATAACTCGAATAACTTAAAAGTAACTCTAAGAGCGTTTAAGAAGTAATCGAAAATTTATATTTAAAAGCTTAAAAAAAACTTAACAAAAATATAATTTTAATATTCGAGATATGTACAAACTCTCCCAATACTTCTATTATATCTTTATTTGTTACTTGTCTATATTATAGTAATTTAAATAATAGAATCGAACAATTTGTAAGATTTCTACGCAAGAATAATATATAGACAGAAGTATCTTCTATATTTGCGTAATTGATTGCACGTAATTAATTGCGTATAATTAATTGCGTATAATTAATTATATATGATTAATTGCGCGCTTATAAATTGCGTTTACAAGTCTTAATATTATACAAGTAATACTTTTAATATTATACAAATAATATATGTCTTAATTTATCTTCCAAATTATAATTCTATTAACTCGAGATTAATTACTACTAATCTAATCTTAGAACTAAGATATCAATACAACAATCTTAGAAGTTCCGAATCACTAATAGAATTTCTAAAGAATTATTCCAAATTGTTAATAATTGTTAGACAAGTTTAATTTGTTATTAATTAAATCTCTATTAATAGAGAATTAATGCAAATATCTTAAAGAGTATTTTAATAAATATTTTGTATCTATTTTTCTAGATATAATTACGCAAGACGTTAAAATCGACTATATTAACTCGTAAATTTTTTGCATAGATACAAAGTATATTTTTGCAAACAAAGTTCCTAATATGTTTATTGCTAAAGTTAACAAATAGTTGTAGATAAATTGTTTAATTGCACTATCTACTTTACTATTTAATTTATATATATATTTATTACTAGAACTTGTGTCAAAGCACAACAACAATTAAAGATATATCTATAATTTTTTCTTCTCTAAAAATATCTTTGTTAATAACAATATTTTTTGCAATTAAGAAGTTCTTAAATATATTGCAATTAATATTACTATTGTTATTCTAATTTTACAAGAATAAGAAGCAATATTTTTTAAAAAGAATCTTGCTAATATCTTTAGACATATATCGATACCAATATTTAATTAATAGTTATTAGATTTTTAGTAAAATCTCGTTTTCTATATAGAAAACTTTCTCTTCTTTAAGTTACAAATTGCTTTTTTTTTCGATCTATTTGCGAAGACTTTATATTAAATGCTAGTACAATTGTTCGAGTAACTAATTCTTCTATATTATTTAAACAATTTTTTTGCTATTTTACAACTCTTTATTAATGTTTTTTTCTATTAAAAAGAGTAAGATTTGCTTTGCAATCTATTAGATTTACAAAGCAATAAAAAGAAAAAACAATCAAATTAGCAAGTAGCGTTTCTAAGTATTAAACTCGATAGTAAAACAATAAAGATATATTTGTTGTTTACAAAGTTGTGAGAAGTTTGTTATTTTATTGTTGCAATATTAAAGACAAGATTTCTTTTCTATTAGAATCTAAAGATTCTAGTCGATTATCTATTCTTTTGGGCTAAGATTGTTGTGTTTAAATATATCTTTCTAAGTATCTTTTCTATTTCTTTGACAAGAAATATGCAGTATTATTGTATTACTATCTCTATAATAAGAGATATAATCTAATAGTATTACTTTCTATTGCGTTAAAACAATATTAAGATTCTACAATTCTTAGTCTCTTAATTAATCTTATATATATAAATAGATGCGTTTAGTTTCTAAGAGATAAATAATTACTAAATATCTAACAAGACAAGCAAGTCTATTAACATCTTTAATAAGCAATATTCTACTCGCGTTAAGAATAAAGCTCTTTATATTAATATATACAAAATAAGAGTAATTTATCTTTATGCTCTTTGTCTTTAATTGTCTCGACTTCGCGATAACAAGATTATTATCTATAGCAATAATATTATTGTTGTTGTAGATCTTAATAAAGAATTTATTTACAACAATTCTATAAATTTCTCGCGAGATATTGTTATGCTTTTTGCTTTTAACAATATATTAATAGAGACAATTTAAATTAACTCTTTGTTAAATAATTTAATTGATTTATGTTACAAATCTAGTTCGAAACAATGTGATATATAGTTTACGACGCAACATGTAGTACGAAGCACAACTATCTATAAATTCGACAACTTAATAGACGAGCAATGTTCGACATGTTCGACAACGAACTAAGCGAATAATGTTCGACATGTTCGACAACGAGCTAAGCGAATAAAGAAGAATCTCTTTAATATATAGATTCTCGAATACGACTTTCTCATAAATCGTATTTAATTTATCTTAAGTTTTGACTTATTATTACGATTACTAAGTTGCAATTTCTTGTTATCAAATGATTGCTTACATTGTCTAAAGACGTCTACAAATCTTTTTAATAGCATAATTTTCTTTAATATTTTTTGCGAAAGTATTAGCGTAACACTTTGAACACTCTAAGAATGTTTATATTAGATCAATGCGTCTCTATCTCGAACACTAGCTTAATAGCATTACGTCAATTCTTTATTAATGAAGACAACAAGATAAGAATTAACAAGTCTAACGTCTATTATGAAGATCGAATTGATTTAAAGAACTAGCTTATGCAAGTAAATATTTATTTCATTTTCTATCTTGTTCTAGTGAACAAAAAGACGATTTTCGCATTTACATTTTTTAAAGAAAGAGTTTAGCATTAACTCAAGTCAAACTTACGCAAGTATTTGAAAAATTATAACGAAAATTCTTGTGCGATGTTTACGAACTTTAACAACTTTAAGAAAGAACTTCGAAAAATCTTTAAAACATTTAATGAAAAACAAATTGCAAAAAAAGTAATTTAGCATTTAATTTAACGAATCTTTGCAATAGACTTTGCAACAAGATTTCAAAAGTATGTCAATCTTATCAAGTGAAACGATGTCGCACTTATAACAATGTTTCGACGAAATCTTAAAAACAATTTTAAAAACGAAATTATGCGCGATAACAAATTCATTAGCGACATGTTTAATTTTATCGAAGTAGTTATTAATTTTGACAACAAATTATATAAAAGAGCTATGAAAAAGCAATACGATCAATTTTACGAAAAAGCAAGAATTTTCTTTGAATTAACAATTAAATATTAACAAGAAGAATTTCGTTTTAATTAAAAGTACAATAATTTAAACTATCGTAAATTTGCATTTATAAAATTGAATTTTACTTAACGACGCAAAAAAAAGAATTTTGAAGAAAAGCAAAATAACAAATTTTAGAAAACGTGCTATTTATGTGACAAATTAAGTTACTTCGCAAAAGATTATTAATTACGAAACTTTATAAATCGTCGATAAATCAATGTTATGTTAAAAGAAATACTTGATCGTCAAAACAACATTAAAGAGCAAGTCAACATAAAGGCGAACATTCTTAAAATTAAATCGAACGACAATTATTATTTGATAAAGAATTTAAATTAGTTATAGAAAGTTCTAAATAAAATATCATTAGACAAGACACTCGCATTTACGCAATAAATTAATTAAACATTTTAAAAAATTATTAAATCTTATAGTCTAATTATTGACTTAAACAAAGAATATAATTGAAAGAACTTTCACGAATGTATAAAAGATATTACGAATTATTTTAAGACTTTAGTTAACTTATCGAAGATCGCAAACGAATACGAGAAGAAACTAAAAAATAATGTTATTACAAATAAGAACATATTTGACATTATTGTAAAACAATTGAATTTTACAATATACGCAAATCTTAATTGAATAGCTTGCTATAACGACTTATGCTAGACTCATTTAAAAGAAAAGAACGAAATTAATTAATTCTTTAGAAAATTAAAGTTAGCAATTTAGCAACAAAAGAAAGCTTAGCGCAAATAGACGTTTAAAGCAAAAGTTACAACATAAAAGTAAAGAAAAGTTCAAATTCTTTAATAAAGAGCATATTAGAGAAACGCAATATATTAGCTTAATAGTAGCAACTAAACTTAACAACGTACGCACAATATTTTATCACATTAATTAAGATCAACGATTGTCGATTCACAACAATGATTGATTTTAATGCGATAAATAATTTTATGATCAAAGCTTTTGTAAAGAGAGAAAAGTACTTTACTTAAAAAAAACTTAACGCTTACAATCTAATAATTGTAGATAAAAATTTATTACTCGCAAGAAATGAAAGAGTGAACAAAGAAACGAAATTACTATCGATAGCTATTTAACAACATTACGAGAAATTAATTTTTAATATAGTGAAAATAATCACTTATAATATCGTTTTAGAAATGTCTTAATTAAAGCAACACAACTTAGAAATTAACTAGAATATACAAGTACTCAAATTCGTACAATGTAATTACGCAATTCACATTTAATTTACGCATCGATAGCGTTCGATAATAGATAAAAGATTAAATTGAAACTTGATCGCAAGTAGCAAGTTTGCATTTTCGTAAAAAAATGATTTAATAAAGTTCGATTCGACAAACATTAACAAAAATTAATTAAATCACAAAGTTAAAATAAGTGAAAAAAGTTGCGAATCTTTTAAGAGCTCTAAACTATCTAGTATAGCGAAAAAATCGCTAAAGTACATATTACGAATATACAACAATTAAAAGCATTTATTTTAAAAAAAGAAAACGATTAAGATGTTATCTAAACATTAATTGTAAAATTACGAGATTAAACTTGAATTAAACAAGCAATTCACGTTTGAATTTATATATGCTTTATTCGAAAAAAAGCTAGAAACACTTCGCGAATACTTGGCAAAAAACGAAAAAAAAGAATTTATTAAAAAATTTCAATTATAGACAAAATATTCGATTCTCTTTGTACTTAAGAAGAACGAAATTCTTCGTCTATGTATTAATTATTAAAAGTTAAACAATATTACGATAAAAAATCGATATTTATTATTTAACATTAGCAAACTTTAGAATTGATTATTTGAAACAAAGTATTTTATTAAATTAAACTTACGAAAAGCGTACAATTAAATTAGAATAAAAATAAAAAACAAGTAAAAGATAGTTTTTCGCACACAATATAAATTATACGAATATACAATAATGTCATTTGAGCTTACGAACGCTTTAACAACGTATTAGAAAATAATTAATGATGCATTACGATATTATTTGAATTAATTTGTCATAATATACTTGAATGATATCATAATTTACTTAAATATTTTGAAAAAACATGTGAATTATGTTTTCAAAGTATTAAAATGTTTAAATAAGAGAAATCTACATTTTAAATTAAAGAAATGCGAGTTTTATTAAAAAGAAATTAATTTTTTTGAATTTGTCGTTAAACGACATAAAGTACGCTTGAATCTCGAAAAGCTACGAGTAATTAAAGAGTGAAAATCATTTATTAACATTAAGAAAGTTTAATTCTTTCTTATCAAGTGAAAAAAATATTCTATCTTAGAAAACACGTGAGAATTAGAGAAGAATCTTGATGATTGCTATAATCTTATTTAGTTATTTTATTAATGTTCGAAAAGTTATTTAGCATAGCAAGAGACGATCAAAAGATAAAGAACAATTCGACGAAAGCATTTGCAACAAAACAATTGAAAGACTCGAGAGTATTTGACTTTTTCATTCTTAACAATAGACATTGTGTTTTTCGTTTTGTCTTTGCATCGATTTTCTTTAGAATTTTCTTATTTCGTAGCAATCGAATTATAATAGTTGCTAGCAAAGCTTCATCTTCGATAATTTTGACAAAAAGATCTTTTCTATTGCGATCAAGGAAAGATCAAGACATGTTCACGCACGATTTGTTCGCACGAACACATTTTGAACACTTCAAACGAGACGACGAATCTTTCATGACGATACAAAAACAATTAGAAAGAGAGCAACGTTAACAAGCAATATTTATTAGTACATTGTAACGTTCGATTTCGAATGCGATACAAAGACAACTTTGTTGCTAAAAAGACATAATAGAAGAGGCGATAACTTTTGAAACGAAAATCTTGAAAAAAAAAATAGTGCTACGAATTTAATTCGAAACAATGTGATATATAGCTTACGACGCAACATGTAGTACGAAGCACAATTATCTATGGATTCGACAACTTGACAAACGAACAATGTTTGACATGTTTAACAACGAGTTGAGCAAACAATGTTTGACATGTTTAACAACGAGTTGAGCAAACAATGTTTGACATGTTTAACAACGAATTAAGAGAACAATGTTCGACATATTCAATAGCGAGCTAAGTGAGTAAAGAAAAATCTCTTTAATATATAGATTCTTAAATACGACTCTCTTATGAATCGTATTTAATTTATCTTAAGTTTTGACTTATTGTTACGACTACTAAGTTGCAATCTCTTGTTATCAAGTGATTGCTTGCATTGCTTGAAGACGTCTACAAATCTCTTTAATAACATAATTCTCTCTAATATCTCTTGCGAAAGTACTAGCGTAATAATCTACTTTTACGCAATAAGTATAAAGTTATTGCTAATAAATATTTACAATTAATATATTTTGATGTTTAGATTCTCGCAATCTTCTTAAATTCTAATATATAGAGATATTTTTAGATCGAAATGCAATTCTTTTTCTATAATAGAGACTTGTTACTACAATAACAAATCTTTATTTAATAGTTTTTAAAAGCTATATATAATATTATTGTTTTTATCTTAATTGCAATGCTTTGTTTATTACTATTTAAAGTATTACTAGTTAAATTGCTTGTTTAAATCTTAATTGCATCAAAACAAAGACTATTAAGAATTATATTTGCGATTTTTGCTCTATCTATATCGATAAAAGTTATTTCGATTACACATTCTTTAATAGCTCTTTTCTTCTTCGCGTTATATACAATATTAAATATTATTAAAACAACAACGTTACTTGTAAACACAAAACTATTATACAAGATATTTTACTAAATGTCTTATTTATATTTGACGTATCTATACTATTAGATATTACTTTGTACGTTGCATCGACAATTTGAAATAACTCTCTAGAAATTTTATTGACGACTCAAGACTTTTAAGATCTTTGTATTAATATCTTAGTTCTAAAGTTATATTAGGAGATTTAATTGATCTCAAGCAGATTTCAAGCATTATTAAAAATTTAAGAAATACGTTAAGTATTACTCGAATATTACTTGTGTTATTAAGACTTGTTGAACAAAATCTACAAACACTACTTATTACGCGCAATTAATTACGCGCAATTAATTATGCGCAATCAATTATACGCAAATAATTATATAAAAAGAGTTCTCTCAAGATGTATGTCGCTCTTGCGTAGAAATCTTACAAATTGTTCGATTTTGTTACTTAAATTACTATAATGTAAACAAGTAACAAGTAGAGATATAATCGAAGCATCGCAAGAGTTTGTACGCATTTCGAATATTAAAATTATACTTTTTGTTAAATCTTTTTTAATCTTTTAAATGCTAGTTTCTTGTTGTTTCTCGAACGCTCTCGAGTCTAATCCCAAGTTACTTAAGTTATCTTAGTATCTTGAAATTAGAAGATCAATTACTCAAAATATTAATATATCTTTTGTCTTGTTTTTGTAGATTTCTTGCGAGCAAATAAATTTATATAGAAAACGCACAATTTAAACAATATAAACTTTGTCAATTAATTTATTATTAGATTATCTATTAAACTTCTAATAGATAGACTTGAATTAAATATTTTTGTCTTTAAAACAAATTTTGTCGCAAAGATATAACTCTTAAAATTGTTATTGTCGATAATATTAATTGTGCAATTGTTTTCTTAAGAAGAATAATTCTTATAACTTCTAATTGTTCTAACGATTCTCTATTTATTATCAATATTCTTTGTTAAAGACTTTGTTTACTAGATTATAACAATCATTATATTAGTTATTTCTTTTGTCGCAATACAATTATCGAGATACGCAATTTCGATATATTAAAGACTATAATAATACTTTTAGATTGTTAGAAAATTTAATATTTATTTTTGCTATATCGAAATTGATCTTAATTTGATTCTATAAACTTTGCATTATTATTAGAATTGTTAGTTCTTATTGCTTTTGTTCTAACAACGTTGTTTTAAAACTTAAAGAAAGTTAATCGACTTCAAAGTAGTTTTAATAATTCTATCGATAGTCTTATATTATTGACGATCTCTTTCGTACGTATTTAGACAACGATAAGATACTTTTCAAGATAGTCGATATTCAAACATCTTATATATAGAAAATAATATCTTTGTCTTCTCTTTTCTATCTTTTTCGAGTCTTAAAAGCAGTAGTAGAGTTCTACAAAATAGAGAAGCTAGTATCGAGAAACAAGAAAGATTAAAAGAGCAATGCTTGATTGTCTATTATACTATTTAGTATAATAATTGTCTATTGCATTTCCCTCTTTTCTCTTCTTTCTTATTGCATTCGACTCTTTTGATTTGTTCTCTTACTTCTTTCGCTTTTGTTGTCTAGATAGAAGAGAGTTAGTTGGTTTCGAAGCAATTCTAGTAATCCTGTCGATAATCTTATGTTATTGGCAGTCTCTTTCGCACGCATTTAGACGGCGATAAGATGCTTTTCGAGGTGGCCGATGCCCAAACACCTTATATATAGAAAAGGGCATCTTTGTCTCCTCTTTTCTGTCTGTTTCGAGTCCCGAAAGCAGTAGCTCAGAGCGTCTTGCAAGGGCTAGGCTCAATCATTCCTTGAGTCACTGCAAGCTAGCTCATTATAACAAACGAGCCGTAAGTCACTTCGATTATAATGGAATTCTTTGGGATCTTGCTTCTTCCTTTCGCTGACTCAGTGTAGCTGACCGCTACCCCAGAGCTGCCCGGAGATGAGTCAATCGAACGTGAATGTCCGTTGTGCGGAAATGCCCCGGCGGAATTGATATCTCGATAGTATCCAAACAATCAAATAAGGCACATCCATGGCAAGAAAGGAGGACTGTGGTTCAATAATTCATGCATGGTTGAGACCGGAGAGGTGATAGACGCGTAAGAACGGAGTAGGAGAGAACGAAAGCAACGGCGACAGAGGTTAAGGCTTACAGTCTTTGATCCAGTTCTATCACTGTCGCCTCTATTATCAAGTTACCCAGACCTCCTTGACTAGTGGGATACAATTGCTTTTCGAGACATGTATCTTAACCTTGGCAGGTCCATCTGTATTATTATTGCAACTTATCTCTCCAACCGGGTTTATAAGATGTATTTTCGAGCCTTCAGGTTGTGTGCCCGTGTCACCGTCAGCATAGACACAGAGCTGATGGCTAGGTCTTTCCAAATTGCCTAAAACTCCATCGAATAGCTCCCCTTTTCCTCTAATCCCGTTCATGATCAAAGTTCGCAACCGTACGCAAACCGTTTCGTACTATTGATGCATTATCGGTGCACATCGTTTAGTGCAGTGTGGTGCAAGGCATTTGATAAATCGTGCGGTGCAATGCAAAGGGTCTGCATCATCGTGTGCATCATCGTGTGTATCGTAAAAATATAATGCTATTTCTCGACAATATATCTTTTATTGATTGATCAGTCCTATGTGCAACCCTAAATATTGAGTCAATGAGCTAAAGACTTTCGCTCAATTGACGTCGATCTTGGCAAATCGACACAATAGATCTTAATTCTTAATCTTAAAATAGAAAACTAATAAAGTTGAACACGTGCGAATTTAGCTCGCACTATTGGTGCACTATCGATGCAAACCGTACGATTTGATGTAGCCTCAAAATCGCATCGTTTGCGACGACGACAAGTCGTACAATACGATGCAAGGTCAAATACGCATCGTTTGCACGATTGCGAATCTTGTAATTATGATCGCGGATTGTATAAGATGTATCGTGTCATATCCACTCGTCAATAGCGATCCGTTCGACAGAGGCAGCAGACTGCATCCAAAAATTGATCTCTGATGTTAGAGACTGCACGACAATTAACGACGAGTCTAACAACACCAAGATTGTGAACGTCATGGATTGCCATGCTATCGCAAGCTACTACAATGTATCACGACAATACGCAACGCCAATCGCGGGACCAGCATCGAATGCGAACACATAAGATCTCTTTCCGACGTTTGGACCAGTGCGGCATCAAACATTGATGTGTCGAAAGCTAATGAATTGTGCAATCAGGTAAGTAAATGTGCCCAAACTATGACATATCGTTCAAGGAGGCTCTAACCAATCTTTCGTAGGCAGGCTTGTGGGAGAATGATGCAAGAGGATATTGCGCTGGACGCACTGTGGGGCTGCTTGAGCAAAGCACATGGTGGCACTTAAGACCATGATATAGTCTCCCTCCACAATAACATGATTGTATCGCAAGTGTCGGCAACTTTCAAGGCTGGGCCTCTCGCAGCAGGGAACATATTGGTAATTGTGCAGTAGACTTTCTGGTTTGCACGGTTCGTCTGAAATCTGTTGCAAGGCTTGAGTCTGCTGGACCAGATTGCATGCCTCTGCATGCTTCATTGTGACCATGCTCCAATCTCCGATGTCGTGTCTTTTCTGTCGTTAAATAACCCTAGAGATATATAACTGTTTTATTCTCTAGCATTAAGCTTCATGAAGCTGTTTTCAGCATCTGTCTCCGCACAGGTACGAGACTTCCCGATTGCTGGGATGTTTCAAGTAATAAGTCGGTAGGGCTGGTCCATGCTCTTGATCTACTAGCCAGTCAGACTATGAGTTCGATAAGGTAAGCCAGATGTCGTAGGTTGGGGCCTTACCATGGAGGAGGTATGGTGGCGGAATAGGTGTGGTCGAAAAGATAATGTTGCAAAGAGTATGCTGACTCATTGGAGCAGGCCCTTCGTTTCCTACGACCATAGAGTTAGGTTTCTCGGTTATCAATTATCAAGGGAGATGGATACTTCTTCGGCGTCGAGCTCGAAAGCCTTGTATCAATGTAATTCCAGCGAGAATGAACATATGATGCCGAATACCACCGTTGCTATAAACTCGGATGTCATGGAGGTAAATGGTACGAGCGATGTGTAGTGGAGCAGGATAGAGGAGTGAGATAATTGGTGTATGGAGGAAATACTGACTCTTACTGGTCATAGAAATCTTGCTGCTTCGAATTATATTGGCACTGAGGAGGACCGACGTTACTTATGCTGTCCATGTCCAATGTCTTATGACTGCCCTGACGGCCCACCGTATTTCCAAAGAGGCTAATACTAGATAATTCAATGTTGAATGCTCATGGAACTTTTGTTCGGATTGCAATAGACAGGTTGCGCAGCTCTATTCAATACAATTATTCAATTGAATATTGCCCGATTTAGTTAGTGTAATCCCAAAAGGGCAAGCAGATCCAACAACTTAACAATCTCAATTGAATTAGTATTCAATTATTGAATATCTATTCAATTGATTTACTATCTTATTCAATTGCTTCAATTACTTGTCTAGATATAGTCTATAAAAATTATAATTATATTCTCTATTGTTGTTGTTGTTATTGTCGCTGTTATATCTAGAGATATATTCAAAAACTATTTTTATATTTTTGATTTAAATACTTCTTTGCGACAATTAAAATTTTTGCAATTATTGTTGTTTTTGCGACTCTTGCAACTATTGCTATCTTTGCAGATCTTGCAATCTTTAAAAAATATATAACAATTATTTTATAAACAAAAGAAAACAATTTAATTTAAATTAGAATTGTTTTAACAATTGTTAAAGATAAAAAATAGAGTAATAAAAAATATTAAAAAACAGTTATATAGAAAAAAAAAAAAATCAAGTTAAATATAGATAGTAGTACTAATTTCGATTTTTATATTTAAAATATTATTAATTAATATTATATTTCTAATATTTCTAATACTTTTTTGCTATTAAAAATCTCTACTTTTTCTATCTTTTACAAGCCAAAAAAATATCAATAGTTAAATTAAAAACTCAATTATGATTAACAATTTATAGAGAAAAATAATATTATTTTTATTAATATATATATAACTAAATCTGCAAAATATAGTATTAAGATTATATAGTATTTCTAAAATAAGATTAGAAAGAGATTCAAGATAGCAATAGATTATAAATATATTAATATTAGTAAATAGATAGAATATTTAATAAATAAATAAAAAGCAGATATTAGAATTTTATACAAATCTAATTATATAATATAAGACAACAATTAAATTCAAATTATCGATAAATAGATATCTATATTTATAGTATATTAGAAAACAAAGAATTAGAAGAGCTTTTTGCAAAAACTAAAAATATAAAAGAATATAAAATATAAAAAAAGAAGAAATAGACTTATTTAACAACTAAAAAATTGTTACAAGTCGCATGCTAATAAGTATTATTTGTTACGCATTGCTCTTTACAAGATAATTAAAAAAAGAAGATCTATCAACAAAATTAAGATAATTAAGATCTTGAACATCTTAAACATCTTAAATCTTAAATAATAATAAAAAATATAACTTTCGAACGCAACTTTTTTATAAATTGTGTTTAATTTATCTTAAGTCTTGACTTATTGTTACAACTATTTATAATTGCAACTTTTGTTATCAAGTAATTGTTTACATTGTTTAAAGACGTCTACAAATCTCTTTAATAATACAACTCTCTCTAATATTTCTTATAAAAGTACTAGCGTAACACTTTAAATACTCTAAAAATATCTATATTAGATTAACACATGTTTATCTCGAGTACTAGCTTAACAATATTACGTCGACTAACGTTTAGTAAAAACAACAAGATAAGAATTAACAAGTCTAACGTCTATTATAAAGATTGTATCGATCTAGAGAACTAACTTATACAAATAAATATTTACTTTGTCTTCTATTTTGTTTTAGCAAATTAAAAGACTATTTTTGCATCAATATTTCTTAAAGAAAGAACTCAATATTAGATTAAGTTAAATTTACGCAAATATTCCAAGAATTATAACGAAAACTCTTGTACAATATTTACAAATTTCAACAACTTTAAAAAAGAATTTCGAAGAATTTTCGAAATATTTCACAAGAAACAAATTGTAAAAAGAGTAATTTAATATTTAATTTAACATATCTTTGCAATAGATTACGCAACAAGATTTCAAAAATATATTAATGTTATTAAATAAAATAATATCGTAGTTATAACAATGTTTCGACAAGATTTTAAAAACAATCTTAAAACTAAAATTATACGCGATAGCAAATTTATTAACGACATATTCAATTTTATCAAAATAATCATCGACTTCGACAACAAGCTATATAAGAGAGCTATATAAAAACAACATAATTAATTTTATAAAAAAGCGAGAATCTTCTTTAAATTAATAATTAAATATTAACAAAAAGAATCTTGTTTTAATTAGAAGTACAATAACTTAAATTATTGTAAATCTATATTTATAAAATTGAATTCTATTTAACAATGCAAAGAGAAAAATTCTAAAGAAAAGCAAAATAACAAATTTTGAAAAATGTGCTGTTTATATAATAAATCGAGTTACTTTGCAAGAGATTGTCGATTACAAAACTTAATAAATTGTCGACAAATTAATATTATATTAAAAGAGATACTTAATAGCTAGAACAATATTAAGAAGCAAATTAATACAAAGACAAATATTTTTAAGATTAGATCGAACAACAATTACTATCTAATAAAAAATTCAAATTAATTACAAAAAATTCTAGATAAAACATTATTAAGCAAGATACTTATATTTACGTAAAAAGTTAATTAAGTACTTTAGAAAATTATTAAATCGAATTATAGTTTAATTATTAACTTAAACAAAGAGTATAGCTAGAAGAATTTTTACAAATATATAGAAAATATTATAAATTATTTTAAGACTTTAATTAATTTATCAAAGATTATAAACAAATGCAAGAAGAAACTAGAAAACAATACTATTACAAAAAAGAATATACTTAATATAATAATAAAACAATTGAATCTTATAATATACGCAAGTCTTAATTAAATAACTTTTTATAACAACTTATGCTAAATTTATCTAGAAGAAAAGAACAAAATTAATTAGTTCTTTAGAAAGTTAAAGTTAGCAATTTAGTAACAAAAGAAAATTTAATATAAATAGATATTTAAAGCAAAAATTACAGTACAAAAGCAAGAAAAAGTTCAAATTCTTTAATAAAGAATATATTAAAGAAATGCAATATATTAACTTAACAATAGCAATTAAACTTAATAATATATATACAATGTTTTATTATATTAATTAAGATTAACAAATGTTAACTTATAACAATAATTAATTTTAATACAATAAGTAATTTTATAACTAGAGCTCTTATAAAGAGAAAAAAATACTTTATTCGAAAGAAGTTTAACGCTTACAATTTAGTAGTTGTAAATAAAGATTTATTACTTGTAAAAAATAAAAGAGTAAACAAAGAAACAAAATTATTATTAATAGCTATTTAGCAATATTACAAAAAACTAATCTTTAATATAGTAAAAAGAATTATTTATAATATTGTTCTAGAAATGTCTTGATTAAAATAATACAATCTAGAAGTTAACTAAAATATATAAGTACTTAAATTTGCACAATATAATTACGCAATTTATATTTAATTTATATATTGATAACGTTCGATAATAAATAAAAGATTAAGTCAAAACTTAATTGCAAATAACGAGCTTATATTTTTGCAAAAAAACAATTTAATAAAGTTTAATTTAATAGATATTAACAAATATTAATTAGATTATAAAATCAAAATAAGTAAAGAAAATTGCGAATCTTCTAGGAGCTCTAGATTATCTAGTATAGCGAGAAAATTGTTAAAGTATATATTACAAATATACAACAATTAAAAGTATCTATTTTAAGAAAAAAAACAATCGAGATTTTATCTAAATATTAATTGTAAAATTACGAGATTAAATTTAAATTAAGCAAGCAATTTACGTTTGAATTTATATATATTTTTTTCAAAAAGAAGTTAGAAACACTTCGTGAATATCTAGCAAAAAACAACACAAAAGAATTTATAAAAAAATTCTAATTACAAACAAGATACTTAATTCTTTTTGTACTTAAAAAAAACAAAACTCTTTATCTATATGTCGATTATCAAAAACTAAACAATATTACAATAAAAAATTAATATTTATTATTCAATATTAACAAGTTATAGAATTGATTATTCGAAGCAAAGTACTTTATCAAATTAAACTTACAAGAAGCGTACAATCAAATTAGAATAAAAACAAAAAATAAATAAAAAATAGCTTTTCGTATATAATATAAATTATACAAATATAAAATAATATTGTTCGAACTTACAAACGCTTTAACAATGTATCAAAAAATTGTTAATAATATATTACGACAATATTTGAATTAATTTGTTATAATATACTTGAATAATATTATAATATACTCAAATATATTAAAAGAATATATAAATTATATTTTCAAAGTATTAGAATATCTAAATAGAAAAAATTATATCTTAAATTAAAAAAATGCAAATTTTATTAAAAGAAAGTTGACTTTTTTAAATTTGTTATTAAACAATATAAAGTATGTATAAATCTCAAAAAATTACAAGTAATTGGAGAATAAAAATTATTTATTAATATCAAGAAAGTTTAATTCGTTTTAGATTTTATAAACTATAAGAAAAATATTATTAAAAATCACTTTATTAATATAATACTATTAACAAATTTTACAAAAAAGAAGACGTTATAAATATAAAAATTAATAAAAGAGAAATTATTTTAAGATCTTAAGCTAAAATGTTTAGAGAAATTAATATTAAAAATATATAACTTACAATTGTTAAACAAAATTAAAATTAATATATTAAATTTAATTATCAATATATGCTTTAATTAAAAATATAAAAATATATAATATATAATAATATATCTCTTAAGAAAACTTTTGTTAATTAAATAAAATTATAATATTTACGACAAGAAATTACTTGCTATTGTAGTTTTTCTAGAATTATAAAGAGTATATATCGAAAAATTATTAAAATTTACGATTCTTACAAATTACAAGAATTTTTTATACTTTATTATTATTAAACAACTTAACAAAAGACAAATACAATAATTAGAATAACTCGAATAATATAAGTTCAAAATACAATATATATTAGACAAAGATAACAATAAAGCAAACGCACTTAACAAAAGAAATAATTATATAAAAATAAAAAAATCATTTAATTACAATATATTTAAGATCAACAAAAACAAATTACTATTAATAAACAAACACAAACTAAACATTATTTTACAAATATTTAAAAACAATAAAAAGGGATTTTTAATAAAGAAGGAGAAACTTCAAATATTTATTAACAAAATCGACAAATATATAAGAGAATATTATAATAAATTATTGCAAAGACATTTAAGAATAATTAAAATTCTTCAACTTTTATATTAATATTATTAATTTTTTAGATAAGACAAGTTGTCGAGATATATATTAAACAATATCTTAGCTATTAGTAGAACAAATATAATATATATACAAACTATAACAAAATTTAATATTAGAAATTATCTAAATTGTTATAAAATAAAGTTACAATAAACTTTATTATTAAGTTGCTTAAGTCGACAAACTTAACAACTAAAGATAAATATAATTTAATAATAATAATAATTGACAAACTTATCAAGTATTTATATATTATTGTATGCAAAGAGAAGTTTATAACAAAACAATTAAAATATATTATATTAAATTGACTTATACAATATTATATTAAATTGACTTATACAATATTATAATATATTTAAACAATTAACTAGTAACAAAGATAAGCTCTTTAAGTCTAACTATTAAAAGACATTTCTACTAATGTTAGAAACAAAACTTAAAATGCTTATTATATATTAATCGATTACAAATAATTAAATAGAGCGAACAAATTAAAGTCTAAAGCAATATCTAAGATATTATATTAACAATACTTACAACAATTAGATTTTACTTCTATTTATAACTTAACTAGTACTAAATGCAAAGATTTCGAATATTATTAAAATAACTTTATTCTTTGTTAATTATAATAAAGAATTTAATCTCTTTTAAAAAAAAAGTATTTGTTAGCTTAATTAATTATCGAAAGAATAGCAATACTTAGATTGATCGTCGGGCCAAGTTATGATATCATTCCTCTAGCTCGACCCGACGCCAAGATTGGGTCGCGACAATTTTTTGAAATCGAATCGCTCAAAGTAGCTTAGCGCGCTTTGCGCTAAACTACTTATAGTAATCGACTAAACTACTTTAAGCGATTCGATTCTTCGACTTTTTTGACCCAAGTCTTGGCATTTGCACGTGACATTTCCGGGTCAGCGCGACTAGTTTAGCAATACTAAAAAATATATACAACAATATCTTAAAAATGCAAAAAAAGTCGATTAAATACTAAAACAAAAAACGAAAAATAATATCTTAACTAAAAAAGAGAAATAAGATATATCTTTTTATAAAAAATCTTAAGACAAAAAAGTTAAACAAGAAATTAAATTATATTAAAGTCGAATTATTTTTTGTTAAGAGAGCAAAGAAATTAATTAATTACAAACTCGACTTACTTAAGAATGTTAAAGTATTTTTAACATTTTATATCTTATTGTTGAAATCAAATTTAACTACGTCTTTATAGAATATAATTTATTTTTATTTACAAAAAGAGAAACAATATAAGATTGAGAAAATCTTATAACAAGAAGATCAAAAATATCTTATTAAATAAAAAGAATATTTTATTTTTAAGAATATATAAGAGCTATTTAAGAATTTAAAGAAGTGCTCTAACAAGTTACAACAATCTTGTTAATAACAAAGTTATTTATAAGAGTTAACAAAGCATTAGAGAACAAAGAAGTCAACAATAAAGAATTAATAATAATTTCGAATAAAATTTCGAATATCTCTTTAATATATTTAATCTCTTTTTGGTTGTTCTCGATTTTTAAAATATTCTTCGACTTTGTATTACTTATATCTTTTAAAGAACAAAATTAATATTTTCTTTATTTTGTTTTTGGCGCAATTCTTAGACGCAACTCTATTATTTTATTATTTAGCTTTTTAATCTTCTAATAGCTTTATTTGTTCTTTAATTGTTGAGAGTCAAATTATATTTTCAATTCTTTCGATAATACTTCTTATACTTAAGATATTCTTTATTTATTTAACAAGATACATCAAATAAGATATAGACTTAATAAGAACGTATTATAAGAAAGACGTATTTATAGCAACAATTAACAACAAAATTGCGATGTTGTTTAATAGTTAACTTAATTAATGTAATAAGAAAGAATAAATAATTTCGAGACGAAGATTCTTTAAGAGAAGAGATGATATTACGAGTTGCGTACTAATAAGTACTATTTGTTGCGCATTGCTTTTTACAAGATAATTAAGAAGAAAAGATCTATTAACAAAATTAAAATAATTAAGATAACTTAATTGTTAAATATCTTAAATTCAAGATTAAGATAATTAAAGTAATCAAGATCTTAAACATCTTAAACATCTTAAACTTTAAATAATAAAAAGATATATAACTTTCGAACGCTACTCTCTTATAAATTGTGTTTAACTTATCTTAAGTTTTGACTTACTATTACGATTATCTATAGTTGCAATTCTTGTTATCAAGTAATTGCTTGTATTATCTAAAGACATTTATAAATCTCTTTAATAGCATAATTCTCTCTAATATTCTTTACGAAAGTACTAGCGTAACAAATATAAATTAAATTATAAATTTTTTTCCTCTTCTTTTTTGTTATTTCTATTAGCAATAGAAAGAGTTTCGAGAATTAAAACAAATTTAAAAATAAATAACTTGTTAACAAAAAGTTTGCGAAAATCGATATTATATTATCTTATTATACGAGAAGAGACAAGAGAGAAGATCTTATTAACAATAACGCTTACAATTTATTTCGATTGTCAAAATCAAATAAACATAATTAACGCGACGTTAACAAGTAATCGAAATGCTCTCAATAAGTCTTAATGCGATTTATCACAAATTGCGACAAAGATTATCGCGAAAATAATAAAAATTAAGAAGCTCTATAAATTTAAGAAAAAAAACGTGTTCGAAATAATTTCGATAACAATATTGATTAAGTAATATATTTTTGTCCAAAAGTTTACGCGCAAATTCAACGAACTCTTCGCGAAAAATAAGCGAATTAACATAATTTTCGTGTTAAAAAGATTTAAAAAAGACAGCAAATCGACTAAAAAAAGTAAAAAGAATTAAGAAAAATATACAAGATACAAACACATAAACAAGCATGATATAGAGCTCGTTATTAATTGCACAAACAAAGACTAAAATAAACGTCAAATAAGCATTTTCGAAGCGACAATCGATTAAAGAGATAAAATTAATAACGTAAATTAAAAAAAAGAAAGAGACGAAAAAAGTATATAAGATAAACGCAACGAAAATAATTGCATTAATATGCAACTTGAATATTGTTAATACACTAAATGCGCGAAAAGATATACAAAGAATAAAATGTTCCAAAAGAATAATAATCTTTAAAATTAATAACAAGTACAACAAAAAGATTTTAAAATCAAGTAATTTTTAAATTAAAAATATATTTATTGCGACAATTTTGCCTTATAAATGCGCAAAAAAAAGTATATAACATTAGAATAAAGAACATGTTTAAGAACATAAAAAAAAAGAAAACAAAAACAATAAAAAGATTATGCAAGATTATGCATTAAGAATTAAAATTTAATAAGATAACTTAATTTACAAGAGAAAGCAATAAGAAAAAATATGTCTTTATTGTAATGTAAGTAGATTGCGTAAAAACAACAAACAAGTCAATTTAACTTAATATAATTTATAAGTTAAATATCAAGATAGCAAAATATTACAATACGAGTTGCAAAATAAAGCAATATATAAAGTGTCAAAAATATAATTACTTAATATACGAATGCAAGAACGAGCAACGATGCGCTTACTATGCGTGAGATTATCGCTTCAATTAATGTTCGCATTAATTAAACTTATTAAAATAAAAGTACGACATTTGTAAGAATGCTTACAAAGTATTTGATTTCAAATGCTTTAAAAAATAGAACAAAAAACTAAGAATAAAAAAAGCAATAAAGACAAAATTATTGTATTACGTTGTTAAAACGACGAGAACGAACAAAACGACAATTATCTTAGTAATTTTTCAAAGCGCAACAACGTTCAATTAGACGTTAAAGAAAAGAACAAAATGCAAGATAACAATAATTAATTATTCGACGCAAACAAGTCGCATACAAAACACTCTCGTAACAACGAAAAAAAGCGTAATTTAACAATTGATTAAGAAAAGACGCTTTAACAAATTGTTAAATAATTAGTTTATTCTATTAAAACAAGATAACAACAAGATAACAATAATATTGTTACAAAATATGTCTTTTATGCAAGAGATGCAAAATTTAATAAATATTAACATTAAGAATTATACAAAGCAACTTTAATAAAGACACAAAACGAGCTTAAAATATTACAATATAACGTTTACAAATCAAGAAATAAAATAATAATCGCATTGCTTTAGAAGAATAAGATACAAAATTACATATTATTAATAATACAAGAGTTGTAACAATATTATGCTAAAGCGAAGATATACAATTCGAAGCACGCAAACTTTATGCTTATAAACAACAACAAAAAAATATACTTTTACGTTAAGAAACGCATTAATAGCAATAGTAAACATAGAACATAACATTTTAAAAATATAAAAACAATAACGTTATAACTATGATTCGACAATAACAATACAAGATATAATCTCGTTAATATTTATAACGTTTACAACTTGTTCTCGAATAATTATAACGAAATTATTGACAAAAGCAATTTTTTAGCGATAAAGTTAACTTTGCGCATGCAAAACAAAAATATTATTATAAAAGATTTTCATTTGCATTATTTCTTTTAAACAAGTTCTTTCTATTTTAGACAACATTTGTTTTTAAAGAATTTGTTAAATATAATGCGCGCAATCGACGCAATACTAATTCTTTTTCAAAAAATTATAATAAGAGATTATTAAAACGTTTAAATTATAATCGATTTATTGTTTATTACAAAGAAGATAGCAAATCGATTAATATATTGCGATATAGACAAAAAAATAGAAAACTTGTTTGATTATTTTTCGATAAAAACAATATTAAATCTTTGAACGCAAAGGAAGTCTTAACGTCGCTTTAAACAAGATTGAAAAATTATAAATTTAAAAAAGATCGACAGTATATTGAAAGATTTATTATTCGAATTAATATTGAACAATTTAATAAAAAGAGACGACATCAATAAGTACACAACAAAGTTGCTCGATGCTTTAAAAAAAACTATCGAAGATTTTATCTCGGAAACAAGATTATATAAGAAAATTAAATTTAAATAAACAACAAAGTGTACAAAGATAATCAAAAAAATCAAAAGATTATATTAATAATGTCGCACTTCTAGCGAATAAGCAACGTACATTCGAGCATGCAACAAGAAGAACAAAATTCTAAAGAAACACAAACAAAACAAGTTTTGTAAACAAATAAAAACTTCGAAAAACATTATTAAGAATCTTTTCGAAATAGCAAAGCAAATTAGAAATGCGATAACAAAAACGTTAATTAAATTTACTATATTATTATCACGAATCAACACAAATATCGCGACAACAACAAAGAACAAAATTAAAATAATATTTTCTTTTTCTTTTTCTTTTTTGTCTACAATTTCAATAAACGACTTAAACAAATTCTTTTATTTAATTTCCATAAAAGACAACAAGACAATATTGAAACGCAAAGTAATAAGAGCAATGCACAACATAATTTCTAATAAGACATTAGAAATTAACGATATAATTAATTGTGCGTTGCAACAATTCATTCGCATCGTCTTATTTTAAGTAAAATTTCTATTCGATAAATACATTAAGAAAAAGATATAATTGTCTTATTTTAAAAAGACGATTACAATAATGCTACGCAAATCGAAAAAAAAAAATACTTTAAGTTGTTATTTTTTAGATTTATTGCGTTATTAAATATATTAAATAAGGTACTAGAGTCGATAATATTAAAGCGTCTTTGCTACGTTATAAAGACGCTCATTGCTTTATTGAGCACACAAATAAGAGTTAAAAGACAATATTTAATCGATATAACATTGCAATTAATTACGAAAAAGATTTATACAATATAAAGCGATTAAAAGAAGAGAATAATATTTCTACTTAGTCTCGATATATTAGACGCATTCGACAATATATTGCATATTCGATTGCTTCACAATATAAAGAAGAGATAAGCTTCTACTAGTTTGCTTAAATAAGTAAAGAATTTTCTAAAGAAACGTTGTATTATCTTAATTATGAACGACTACACAATAAAGAAGCGCAATGCGAACTTAAATATATCGGAAAGTTCTTTTCTCTTTTTAATTTTATATTTGTTTTATAATAAAAATCTATTAAAGATATGCGATAACATTAAATTGCGAGTTAGCGTTACGAATTTTATAAACAATGTTAATATATTAATATATAAAAAATCGAGTAAACGTAATCGTAGAATGTTAAGTTAGATATACGATAAATACAAGCAATAAACACGAAGTTACGAATTCAAGTTTGCGAAAAAAAAGTATAAACTAATTTATTTTTCGCGAACTTTAAAGAGATTCAATATAGGCATTGATATAACGCTAACAAAATACGAAATAATTGTTAAATCGAATATTAAAATATTTAGAATTTAACTAAACTTAAAACTAAAATAAAGAACTTATTTGCGTTCAATAAAAATTAAGCTAATAATTAAATACAAGAGCGCGTCAATAATAGAAAGTTCGATATTTAACCCTTCATTAAAGACAAATAAGCGCAAGTATATTGTTATTAAAAAGTCGATAATAACTTACAATGTCGTCGCATAATATATGTCTAAAAATATCAAAAATTTAAGAAAAAAATTATTTTAAAATTACAATTGATACAAAATTGTGCGCTTCAACGTATTACGAATGTTTACAAGAGAATATTTACAAAAGTTTTATAAATTAAGATTATTATATTTTTTATTAATATGCATTTCGAAAAACTAATATAGAGATCAATAGCTATTATAAATATATATAGACTAATCGTCGAATTGGGTTTCGATATTAACATTCTAGCTCGACTCGAATACTTGATATCAATCTCTTGACTCGACTCGAAATTGATTTCGAGTCAACGATTTTTTGACTCGACTTGATCGACTCGCCAAGCAATCGAAAATGACGTCAAAATGCCAAGATTTTCTATTTTTAAAAAAAATCGCATTATTTGAATTACTAAAAATAGTTTAAAAATAATAATGCACAAATAACGTACAAATGCATTATCTAAATGCATTACTATATAATATTATAAACAAATTAATTAAATTAATCAACTTGATTAAGTTGATTAATGCACTTTTTTAAAAATAATATAAATTTTCCGAGTCTTCGCAAGTCGAGCCAAGTTATACGCTAAGTACTTCATATCTACTCTTTGACTCGATTCAAATACTCGAGTCAAGATTTCTAACTCGAATCGAATCTTGGCGAGTTGAAAACTTGATTCGAACTCGATAATTCAACTCGACGCGATCAATCTAAATATATAAAAGTTAAAACAAAATAATAAACGCAATAATGTTGCATATACGCAACAACTTAATATTAAAAAGAAAGCAAAAATTTAAATTTAAAATAATATTTTTGCAACTTAAGAAAAAATAAATGCGAATAAAACTTAAATTGACGACAACATTGTAATATTAATTTTACACAATTACTTTATAAGTAAAATTCTCTAAAATAGTTATTGTGTGCAATAAGAAAATAATTAAGAAAAAATACGACGCGAACAAATTTAATTAATATTGAAGAATATACTTCGACAAAAGCAATTGCAATAAAGATATTATTATTATCTTAATAAAAACAAATTAAAGAATCGAAAAGCAATTAAAAATCGTTAAGATAACACTTACGCATTATAACAAACTCGAGAAATTTACAAGAGTAATCGAAAAATTGACAAAGCATTGCAAGACGTTTACTAATTCGCGAGAACAAATTTACGAAATATATTTTAATAATTAGATTAAAGATTATAAGAAAGATAAGATCAACATTGAATTAAATATATTTTAGAAAAACGCAAAGAGCATATAATGCAATGCGACGTTGCAATATTATATTGAAACTTTATTAAATTTTAAAGCATTAAAACATAAAAAATAACAAAATTGCAAACGAAGTCGCTAACAAGACGCATAAGTAGCGTCTATCTCTCGCAAATTAAATGTTAGACAAACTTATTACCAAAAAGACGCTCATTTAGAACAAGATTTGAAAAAAGTAACAATTAAAATAATTAAGAGACAAGAACAACGCAAAATATTGTAAGCTCGTATTTAGAATTGTATATAAATACATGCAATTACACATTAATTGTCTTAAATCGTATAATGTACTTTTGATACAATTAAGAACAAGCAAAATCGATTTTAAATAATTCTTGTGCGAATAATGAATGCTTGAAATTACGACGAAGACTTGCGATTGCAATTAGAAACGCATAACAATTAAGCATATTTTGTTGTTCTATCTTAGATAACAATAGAAAAAAACACAAATGCAACAAGAAATTAATGTAATAAATTTACAACAATTGCTAGACAAAATTAGATTTGTTGTTGCAACAATGCGTGTAATTTTAATTATCAAGTTGTTGTGTTAATTTTAGACAACAATATCGTTAGCAATGTTCGAACTCTTCTTAAATTTATAGAGTTCTTATTCGAAGATTTTTTTTGTATTATAAATATTACGATATAGAAGACGAAGATGCAACGTTGTTATAACAACTCGTTACAAACGAAATAACAATCGCAGATTCTAGTCAATTATAATTAAACAAATAGACGCTAGTGTTGCTTGTCTACTTGTAATTGAATAAATTTAAAAATCGTAAAAGTATATAGTTCTTGCATAGATTCTTAGAGATGTTGAATCAAATATAAAAAAAATAAAAATAATAGTAATAATAATAATAATAATAACTTCTCTGTATTTTCTAATACAAAGAAAAATGCAAAAAAATCGAAATTTATAATAGAAACAAATTCTTTATCTAATAACAATACAATAATAATAGAAGATTTAGATTACAAAGAATAATTAATTAATAATTAATATACAAAAGTATAAATCTTATTTAAAAATAACAATAATTATTTGTTTATATTATCTAAATTTCTATTAAATAGATTTATATTATTAGAGTTTATAGAATATAGAATATTAAGAAAACAAAACTGCAAAATAGTCTCGAAATAATAGAAAAACTTCGAAAAAATCTAAATAAATATATATTAGTATAATAGATAACAAAGATTTTGATATTTTGCAAAATATATTAGTTAATTATTTCAAAAATTAAATATTATTGATAAAGAATTTATCAAGACAAGAATTTTTGCTAAAAAAATTAAAAAATATGTTTAAAACATATCTAATAGAATATATTGCAAAAATCTCAAAACTTGAATATTATTTTAAAAAATTGTTATATAAATATTATAAAAAATATATTTATTTTTAATAAAATAATTTGTTTAAAGATTTAATTATACTTAGCAAAAATATAGAACAACTAAAACAATTATATAAAAGTAATAAAAGAAGATTTATAACAAATAATATAAAAAAAAAGATTTGCAACAAATAATATAAGTAACAAAAAAATTGAAACAAATAATACAAATAGCAAAAAGATTGTAACAAACAATAAATAAAATAAATATTATAATAAATATTTTAGATTTGAGAAAATAAACTATAATATTAAACACACAAAAAATATATATCTACAAAAATATCTATAAATTAAGATAAAAAATATATTTAATTATTAGATTTCTATATACAATATTGTTTTTTTCGAAAATATTAAATATATATTAAAAAAATATAATATATAAATTGCAATATAAATAGATATAAATTGTATTTATTTTGTTAACAACTCGAAATTTTATTTTTAAACAAAGAAGATAATAATCTAGTATTTAATTGTATTTGTGTTAATAATATCTCTAAAAAAAAATCGAAACAAATAAATAAAATTTAGATTAAAAAGTACTTATATTAATAATATTATTTACAATTATAATTTTTTGTCGAATTAATAGAAAATTTCTAACTATTAAAAATATATAGATAACTATATTATTACAACAATTTAATACAATAATAATAAAGAATAATAAAAAACAAAAAAATAAATATTTTCGAAAGTCTAATTTAAAATTCTTCTCTATATTTTAACAATTAAATAACAATAACAAGATTTAGAACAACAAATATTAAATATTAATACTAGAAAACTTTATCGAAGCTAGATATATATATAAATACAAGAAAAAAAATCTAGTACTTTTATAATATAAAACTTTCGAAATTGCTAAAAACTCTATCGATTTGCAAATATTTCGAAACACTAGAAAATTCTATTGTAAAGCAAAATTCTATTTAATTGTTTTATAAATATATAGAGTAATTAATTAGGAAAACTATTACTAAATAGAGATTTTCGATCGACTATAATTTAACTTTTATTTGCATTTTAAAAATATTAAATATTTATAAAATTTAAATTAAATTAAATTATAGAAATTTTCGACAACAATATAAGTTTCGAATATTTGTTTATTAACAAAAATTTATCTTTTATTTGTATAATTTAAATAGAAAGATATAATATACAATTAATAAATATAGATTTTATTATTATACAATTAAAGTTTTTTTCAATTTTTAAAAAAAGTTTTTAATCGATTTTGCAATTTAAACTTCTATAATATTATAATATTGTTTCTTTTTTTTACAAAAATTGTAAATAGATTCTATTAAATTGTTCGAACAAATAATAGTTAATTAAACTTTTTTATATAATTTTTCGTAATTAAAGTAATAGAATTTCTATTTTATATTTAATTTGCAAAAGTTTTGAAAAATTCTATTAATAAATTTTATATAGTATTTTTGTCTCTAATCTTTTCTACTTTTTTTATTACTTTTATATGTTTTCTAATATATATATAAATAAGTATTGAACGCTATCGAAATATATTGTTGTATTAAATTTCGAAATATTTAAGAAAGTTGTTAAGAATTTAGAAAAGATAGGAAAGAGAATAATTAAATTGTTCTATTAATTTAAATAGCTAACAAAAATAGACTAATTTATATAGAAAGCAATAAAGAGCAAATTCGAAGAATAGTTTAATACAATTGTTTTACTCAATAATATTAATAACAAAGTAATTGTTACGAGTCGCATGCTAATAAGTACTATTCGTCGCACATCGCTCTTCACAAGATAATTAGAAAGAAAAGATCTATCGACAAAATCAAAGTGATTAAGATAACTTAATTCTTAAACATCTTGAATTTCGAATCAAAATAATTAAGATAATTAATATTTTAAACATCTTAAACATCTTGAATCTCAAATAATAATAAAATATATAACTTTCGAATGCGACTCTTTTATGAATTGTATTTAATTTATTCTAAGTTTTTATTTATTGTTACGATTACAAAGTTGCAATTTCTTGTTATCAAGTGATTGCTTGCATTGCCTAAAGATGTCTATAAATTTCTTTAATAGCATAACTCTCTTTGATACTTTTTGCGAAAGTATTAGCGTAACACTTTGAGCACTCTAAGAATGTTTATATTAAATCAATGCGTCTTTATCTCGAACACTAGTTTAATAACATCACGTTGATTTTCTATTAATAAAAATAACAAGATAAGAATCAATAAGCTTGACGTTTATCATGAAGATCAAATTGATTTAAAAAATTAACTTATGCAAATAAATATTTACTTTATTTTCTATTTTGTTTTAGCGAACAAGAAGACGATTTTCGCATTTACATTTTTTAGAGAAAGAGCTTAGCATTAACTCAAATTGAACTTACGCAAATATCTAAAAAATTATAACGAAAATTCTTATATAATGTTCACGAACTTCGATAACTTTAAGAGAGAGCTTCGAAGAATTTTCGAAACATTTAACGAGAAACAAATCGCGAAAAAAATAATTTAGCACTTAATTTAACAAATCTTTGCAATAAATTACGCAACAAGATTTTAAGAATATATTAATTTTATCAAATAAGACGATGTCGCATTTATAACAATGTTTCGACGAAATTTTAAGAACAATCTTAAGAACGAAATTATGCGCGATGACAAATTCATTAGCGATATGTTTAATTTCATCGAAGTGATTATCGATTTCGACAACAAATTATATAAGAAAGCTATAAAAAAAAGATACGATCAATTTTACGAAAGAGCAAAAATCTTCTTTAAATTAACGATCAAATATTAATAAAAAGAATTTCGTTTTAATTAAAAATATAATAATTTCAATTATCGTAAGCTTGCATTTATGAAATTAAATTTTACTTAACGACGCAAAAAAATAATTTTAAGAGAAAAGCAAAATAATAAATCTTAAAAAACGTGCTATTTATGTGACAAATCGAATCACTTCGCAAGAGATTGTCGATTATGAAATTTAATAAATCGTCAATAAATTAATGTTATGTTAAGAGAGATATTTAATAGCTAGAACAACATTAGAGAGCAAATTAACATAAAGACGAATATTCTCGAGATTAAATCGAATAATGATTATTATTGGTAAAGAATTTAAATTAATTATAGAAAGTTCTAGATAAAACATCATTAAACAAGACATTCGCATTTACGCAAAAAGTAAATTAAGCACTTTAAAAAACTATTAAATCTTATAACTTAATTGTCAACTTAAACGAAAAGTATAGCTAAAAGAATTTTTACGAATGCATAAAAGACATTACGAATCATTTCAAGACTTTAATTAGCTCATCGAAGATCGTAAACGAATGCGAGAAAAAGTTAAAAAATAATGTCACTATATAAAAAAAATATTCGACATTATTATGAAACAATTGAATTTTACAAAATACGCAAGTCTTAATTAAACAACTTGTTACAACGACTTATACTAAACTTACTTAAAAAAAACGAAATTAATTAATTCTCTAAAAAGTTAAAGTTAGTAATTTAGTAACAAAAGAAAGCTCAACGCAAACAAACGTTTGAAGCAAAAGTTATAGCACAAGAACAAAGAAAAATTCAAATTCTTTAATAAAGAACATATTAAAGAAATGCAATATATTAGCTTAACAATAGCAACTAAACTCAACAACGCACGCACGATATTTTATCACATTAGTTAAGATCAATGATTATTAACTCATAGCAATAGTCGATTTTAATGCGATAAATAATTTTATAATTAAAGCTCTTGTAAAAAGAAAAGAGTATTTTATTTAAAAGAAGTCTAACGCTTACAATTTAATAATTGTAGATAAAAACTTATTATTCGCAAAAAATGAAAGAGTGAACAAAGAAACGAAATCACTATCGATAGCTATTTAGCAATATCACGAAAAACTAATTTTTAATATAGTGAAAATAATTATTTATAATATTGTTTTAGAAATGTCTTAATTAAAGTAGCACAATCTAAAAATCGACTAAAATACACAAATATTTAGATTTGTACAATGTGATCACACAATTCATATTCAATTTACACATTAATAGCGTTCGATAATAGATAAAAGATTAAGTCGAAACTTAATTGCAAGTAGCGAATTTACATTTTTGTAAAAAAATAATTTAATAAAGTTCGACTCAATAAACATTAACAAAGATTAGCTAAATTATAAAGTTAAAAAAAAAAATTGCGAATTTTTTAAGAGTCCTAAATTATTTGATACAACGAGAAAATCGCTAAAGCACATGTTACGAATATACAACAATTGAAAGCATTTGTTTTAAAAAAAAAACGACTAAAACTTTATCTAAACATTAATTATAAAATTACGAGATTAAACTTAAATTAAATAAGCAATTTACATTTAAATTTATATATGCTTTATTCGAAAAAAAGCTAAAAACACTTCGCGAATATTTAACAAAAAACGAAAAAAAAAATTATTAAAAAATTTTAATTACAAATAGAATATTCGATTCTCTTTGTATTTACGAAAAACGAAATTCTTTATTTATGTGTTAATTATCGAAAGCTAAATAATATTATGATAAAAAATTGATATTTATTACTTAACATTAATGAGCTTTAAAATTAATTATTCGAAGTAAAGTACTTTATTAAACTAAATTTACAAAAAGCGTACAATTAAATTAAAATAAAGATAAAGAAGAAATAAAAAATAGCTTTTCGCATACAATATAAATTATACGAATATATAATAATGTTATTCGAATTTACGAATGTTTCGACAACGTATTAAAAAATGATCTATGATACATTACGACAATATTTAGATCAATTTGTCATAATATATTTAAACGATATTATGATTTATTTAAGCATTTTGAAAGAATATGTAAATTATATTTTTAAAGTACTAGAATGTTAAAACAAAAAAAAATTACATTTTAAATTAAAAAAATGCGAATTTCATTAAAAAGAAATTAATCATTTTAAGTTTGTCATTGAACGACATAAAGTACGCATAAATTTCGAAAAATTACGAACAATTAAAAAATAAAAATCATTTATTAATATTAAGAAAGTTTAATTTTTTTAGATTTCATAAATTATAACAAGAAATTTATTAAAAATTACTTTGTTAACGCAATATTATTAATAAATTTTGCGAAGAAAAATAAATCATAAATATAAAAATTAATAAAAAAAAATCATTTTAGAATCTTAAACTAAAATGTTTAAAAAAATCAATACTAAAAATGTACAACTTACGATTATTAAATAAAATTAAAATTAACGCATTAAATTTAATTATTAATGCATACTTTAATTAAAAGCATAAAAACATATAATACTTAATAATATATCTTTTAAGAAAACTTTTATTAATCGAACAAGATTATAATATTTACAATAAAAAGCTACTTGCTATTGTAGTTTTCTTAAAATCATAAAGAGTATATATCGAAAAATTATTAAAATTTACAATTCTTATAAATTACAAAAATCTTTTACATTTCATTATTACGAAATAATTTAACAAAAAACAAATGCGATAATTAGAGCGATTCGAACAATACAAGTTTAAGATATAATATACATTAAACAAAAATAACGACAAAGTAGACGCACTTAATAAAAGAAATAATTATATGCAAACGAAGAAATTATTTAATTATAGCATATTTAAAATTAACAAAAACGAATCATTATTAGCAAACAAATACGAGCTAAATGCTATTTTACGAATATTTAGAGACGAAACGAAAGAATTCTCAATAAAGAAAAAAAAACTTTAAATATTTATTAACAAAATCGACGAATATATAAAGAAATATTATGATAAATTATTGCAAGAATACTTAGAAGTGATCAAAACACTTTAGCTTTTACGTTAACATTGTTAATTTTCTTAAATAAAACAAGTTGTTAAAATATACATTAAACGATGTCTTAGTTGTTAGCAAAACAAATATAATACACATGCGAACTATAACGAAATTCAATATTAGAAATTGTTTAAATTGCTATAAGATAAAGTTACGATGAACTTTATTATTAAGTTGTTCAAGTTGACGAATCTAGCAATTGAAAATAAATATAATTCGATACTAATAATGATTAATAAATTTATCAAGTACTTACATATTATCGCATGCAAAGAGAAGTTTATAGCAAAACAATTAAGATACATTATATTGAATCGACTTATACGATATTATAATATACTCAAAGAATTAATTAGTAATAGAGATAAGCTTTTTACGTCTAATTATTGAAATACATTTCTATTGATGTTAGAAACGAGACTTAGAATGTCTATTGCTTATTATTCGATTACGAATAATTAAATAGAACGAACAAATTAGAGTTTAAAGCAATATTTAAGACATTACGTCAACAATATTTACAACAATTGAATATCACTTCCATTTATAATTTAATTGGCATTAAATGCAAAGATTTTAAATATCATTAAAATAACTTTATTCTTCGTCAACTATAATAAAGAATTTAATCTCTTTAAAAAAGAGCGAAAGCACTTGTTAACTTAATTAGTCATCGAAAGAGTAGCAACATTGAAAAAGATACACGACAACATCTCAAAAATGCAAGAAAAGTTAATTAAATATTAGAACAAAAAACGAAAAACGACATCTTAACTAAAGAAAAGAAATAAAATATATCTTTTTACCAAAAATTTTAAGACAAGAAAGTTAAGCAAGAAATTAAATTATATCAAAGTTGAATCGTTTCTCATTAAGAAGACAAAGAGATTAATTAATTACGAACTCGATTTACTTAAAGACGTCAAAGTATTTTTAATATTTTATATTTTATTGTTGAAATTAGCGAATTTAATCACAAAGATTAGAGATATATATTATTAATAAAAGAAGATAGAAATCGATTAAATATAGTAATTATTAGATTGCAATTTATATTATCCGATCTAATATAGCGCGAGCGAGCTAGCAATTCTAGATTCTACTAGTTCTCGCAAACTAATTGAATAATCGTATTGAATAAAGCTGCGCAACTTGTCTAATAACAACCCGCGTCACTCGTCTCAGGGGTAGGTCATCAGGCGCGTCGTCCTTGGGTATTTGAGCGCGCTGCGGTTCGTCCAATGAATGATCGAGGTGCATGGAACTTTGGTGTTTGAAAGCGGGTCGTTGCAGTAGCTTCATGCAAAGAACTTTCGTTAAAAGAAACGATAGCCGGTCAAGCTCGGCTCAGACCCTCAGCCTCATCAAGATGCGATCCCAGCTTACTGAAGACCGAGGGCGCAGACTCGAATCGAGGTCATCGAGATGTCAGCTCGGCTGACGTAGACTTTGCTCTTGTAGATATATAAAGTCCAAAGCATACCTCCTTGGTCTTGGACCCCAGCTTTATCGTTACTCACACGCTAGCTTCCAATCTCGTCCATTCCTCTGGCTCTTCCGACGATGTACCCGAATTCAAACATGAACTTCGATTCCTTCTTTGCTCTTGGCGACAATGAGGTCCATAATAACACCTGTGATATTGGCCAGACTGAAGATATCGACCAGTCAACCAATTTTGATTTCCGTTGGCTCTCAGCCACAGCAGCACATCTGGAAAGCCACTTGGGCCTTGAGATTCCCCACGACAGAATGCTGCTGGGTCCAGCCAATACAGCATTGACCATGATGGACTATCAAGTACAGCTCAACGGTGATTCGAACATGACAGATGCCGGCCTTTGTGATGAGAATCAGGCCACATCAACGGATTGGAACAACTCCAACACCAATAGAATCCAAGATCTGGACTTACCGGGCGCCTTGTCAATTTTGACGGATGAGGAGCAACAATTGACCGTTGGGCAGCAACCAGCTCTCACTGAGCCGGGCCCTCAGACTAGAGAACCTTCGGCGGCCGTCAATCATCACCTTGATGGGACTGAAGCCTCGTCAGTGAAATATGCCACCTCAGAAGACTGGGCTAAGCATCGAGGTCTCATTACCTGTCTGTACGAGAAGATGACGTTGCCGGAAGTCATGCGACACATGGAACAAGAAGAAGGGTTTTCCGCAACGTAAGTCCGATAGCTTAGGTCCACTGGCCACCATTAACGATATCTAGGATTAAGATGTACAAATCTCGATTCACACTTTGGGGGCTCGACGGCAAGAATAACAGAGAAAGAGAGATGAGCGCCGCGGTGCGGAAACGCAACCAGCCGACTCAGCAAGGCAAACGTTCCGTTTTCCGCATACGAGGCAGGCCGGTCGACTATCAGGAGATGGTGCGATATTTTGCCCGGAAGCGTTTGTCGATCGAGAATGTTGTCGCTCAACGAAGGGCATCTAAAACACCCGAAGCAGTGGTCTGTCTCACTCCCATTATATCACCAATCGCCAGTCCAGCAGTGTACAAAACTCCGCAGCTTCTGTTCACGAGCATTCGCGACTACGTAGACGGATCCTTCCGTTCTGGATTCTGGATCAAAACGAAGCCAACAGAAAGTTGTCGTACCGCTAGAGGGGCCAGTAAGTCCGCGCATAGACTTTCAAACCTCTGTCACGAGGTTTCAGCTCTTTTTGACCTGGACCACTTGCGAGCGGCAAAATTGGTTCAGGACTCCGCCATTGGCAATGTTCATCAGATGCTGCTTGATGAAGACCCATTTACTCTTGCTCGACTGTTCGAAGTGTTCGTGGGAATGTTCAAAAGGGGAAGGCCTGAGATAGCTCTTGCCGTATTTAAGGCCATCACCGACATTGGTGCATCGATCTTGAGTCAACAGCATCCTCTGCCAAGAGTTGCTAGCTTTCTGCTCCGACTCGATTGCTCCGACATTGCTGAGGTTGGCGCTAAATGCCTTCAAGCCTTTGGCCATCAATTTGAGGATGTTCTTGGCCCAATGCATGTGACCTCGCTCAGTATAAGTTTATGGGATGACCAGGCCACTGATCGCCATTTACGGAGTTTGCTGCACAGGTGTCAGTCCAATCTGGGCGTTGGCGATTTTCGAACGATGGACGTATATCTAGCGTGGTCGCAGAAGCTATATCAAAACGGTGACTATGGCCTAGCTGTCGAGGAATGCCATAGGATTCTCAGCCACGCCCATAGGATCGACACTAAGAGTTCTGCTGCGTTTCGCGCCGATACTCTTGACCTCCTCGCCGGTTGTGAAATGATGTCTTCAAAAAGCCACCTTGCCATGGCGCACCTCAGAGAAGCCATCGACATTCGCATCTCTCTTCGTGGCTCATTGGACGGTATAGCACGGCGATGGCTTCTTCAGCTACAAGAGTGGCTGACTGAATACGGTGGAGAAGAAGAGGTAGCGGAAGTTCAGCGCTGGTGGGAAATGATGAGGCAGGCTGAGGTAGCATCACAGGAGCAAGCAATCCCATCAATCGGGTGATCCGAGCCCAACAAAATAATAAGTCCTGTTGTATGTGCTTGAGCCAGGTGAAAGTCTAACAGCAACATACCTCAGGCCATAAGCAGTGTAGAATTTTGAGACCTATGTGAACATAGGACCGAAGCGCTGATGAACCTAGAGCAAAAGCCGGAGCACACTCTGTATGCAAGCAGACTGGAACCGGAGCCCAGGCCGTTAGCTAGATGGTGATGAGAAGAAATCAGTGATTGGTAGAGCTAGTTTTCAAGGCGTTAGAGGGAATGAAGAAGACCAGTGGCTCCCAGTATTTTCATAAGGTCTGCGGATGCTAGCTACGACATTTCATGCGGTATGATACTGCTAGGCCAGGATTCGCAGATTCTTTATGGCGAGATGATCGAGCGCGTAATAAAGCTAGAGGACCCCTTTGTTTTCAAGTTGGATATCGACTCGGCGCCGATCGAAAAACCTATTGTGGCTTCGCTGCTAGAAGATAATGCGCAGAACTGCGGCGCAATTGGCTCGATGGACAAATTGATATATATCCCCATCGAGATCGCTGGCTTCATCGACATCGCTGGCTAGCCATGCTGATCCGGTTCAGGTGCTTGAGCATCACGTGAACTACTATCCCACGAACAAAGCAAGCTTGGGACAACCCGCAAGAAGTTAGCAACTTTGCTCGATCTTACACGATGTCTTGAGATCTGCGCAGGAACAGTATTCGAGCGCACAATTGATCATAGACCTATCCGGCCAAGTAATCTTGTGGCTCGTCGAGAAGACACCGTGCGTTGATAAGGCATCGTAAGTCTCTTCAAGAGAATCTCTAAAACGGCGTATCTGCATTTGACTAAAGCCCACAATGTTGCAAAAACTTGCTCGCTTCCTGGATGACATTCACCCCACCAAACCAGGGGATACTCCGGTTACACGCCGCCTACGCAACCGACCCTGCAAGCACGACTGCAAGACAACAATGTGACGAAGCTCGATTACATCGATTGAAATCCCAAAGCCTCATGAGGTTGACAGCATGATTTGGGACGGGTTCGGACTGCCACCATTGAGCGAGGGTCCAGGTGGTTTTATAGATGGGGTAGCTAGGCCAACCGCCCTCGTGTCAGCATAAAGTGTTGTCATTTGTCGTGATGATGATGACTTCCTGCGAAGGGCGCGAAAGCATTGAGCATATGGATCAGGAAAGGCTTAAGTTAAAAATGATAGATTTTGCTCATCCTGGACAACACCCACCCCCAGGAACCAAGGGATACTCCGGGTTTCGCAGTGATGCGGCCCCGTGTCCAGCATACACCTCAGGAACAGCTGTTCCCGAGACAAGTTATGCCGTAGCTCGATTACATCGATTCAAATGTCAAAGCCTCAGAAGGTGGATGTCATGTTTCGGGACGGCTTCGAACCGCTACCACTTTTGGCGAGTGACCAGATGGTTTTATGGATTGGGTAGCTAGGCCAACCGCCCTCGAGTCTAGATATTAGTGTGTGGTGAAGCCTTTTAGAAGAAGAAAATAAAGTTCCTCCTGGACGACATCCACCCCCCGAAACCAAGGCAGTACTCCGAGCTCCGCACATCTGCGTCGCCCTGCCGGCACACACACTCGGTAACCTTTGTTCCCGAGTTATGGCATGCCGTAGCTCGATTGCATCGATTGAAACCCCAAAACCTCAGAAGATGAATATCATGATCGGCAACGGAATCGAACCGCCGCCATTTGGGGCGAGGGACCAGATGGGTTTATAGATTGATTAGCTAGGCCAATCGCCCTCGATTCTAAGATACAGAGTGCTGAAATTCTTCAGAAGAAAAAAAAAACGAAGTCCATCCTAGACAACATCCACCCCCTCAAACCAAGGGATACTGCGGGTTTCCCCCGGGTCACCCGACACCGACACCCACCCTGGTCTCAATTGAGCCCGGGGCAAGGTGTGTCGTAGCTCGATTACATCGATTGAAATCCCAAAGCCTCAGAAATAGATGTCATGTTTTGAGACGGGTTCGAACCGCCGCGAGGGACCAGGTGGTTTCATAGGTTGGGTAGCTAGGCCAATCGCCCTCGAGAGTGGATGCACTGTAGCTATCTTGCAGTATGATGACGTTTCCAGTGGACGGGGGTGAAGGATTCGATGGTGAGGGACGCCAGTGTAGCAAATGTATTCGACCAGCTGGCTGAGGAGGCTTTCTCTATGCATTGCTAGAGGTTTGGTTTAATCATTGAACTACGATTGCGCGACAATTGGATTGCAATTAGGCCACGTTGACGATGGATCAGACTCATCAGAGAAGGTAGTCATCAATGAGAAGAATAATTAGGTGAGAGCCGCGTTGCATTATTATTACTATAACTAAGAGAGAAAACATCCCACCCGAAAGTCTAGCACCGAAAGACGACCAACTGCATCACTGTGAGCGTTCTATGACCATGTCTAAGCCTTTCGCGCTGGTCCCATCAACAAGTCCAGCAGGATCTTCGATCTGTCCCCATTCGCCTGCTTCGCACGATCAGCCAGGAGCTTCTCAATCCTCGCATCAATCAAGCGATCAATGCTCGACGTAGCCTCCGCAATTCTGACCTCACGTTCAGGGCCCTTAGCTTTGACCTCTTGAGCGCCGGCACAAGCGTCTTCTTCGTCCTGCTCCGCTTCGAGCTGCTCGCCACTCTCGGAATCGGACTCCGTAGTAGGAGGCTGATACACTCTGCGCGGCTCCGCAGACTTTCCTTTGTCCTGGCTCCGTAAGGGCTTCTCATGAGCAGCATAGAATGCGTGCACCACCATGAACTCGTCGAATGTTAGAGACACATTTCGGAGGTTGAGTTCGAGGAAGCAAATGCGGAAGGGTCTGTCTGTGTCAGCCTGGCTGAATTTCCCAGTACGGTGGTTAGACTTGATGGGGCAGCCTGCGCGTGGACAGATGTACTCTGGCCTTGCTGGTCGAATTGGGGCGATGAAGTTGGGGTGCGAGAAGGGGCTCATTAAGCTTGCCGGGAGATTGGACGTGCATTGAGCGGGACCAAATCTTGGGTCAAAACCCATCGGGGCCGGGTACAGAGTGGTTGACCGGGGGCTGCGATGTAGGCGTTTGTGCTCTTCCAAAAATATTGACGCTTGCTCGAGACTGCTGAGATAGGCGATAGGATCTTCAAAGCCGGAGTCCTCTACGCCGGCAAAATCCTCGAGCGTGACGAGCTCGCTCAAGTCGGCGAGCTCCTCCTCGAGGATGAGCTCTTCTTCATCGTCTTCAAGTTCCTCATCATCCTCATCGTCCTCATCATCCTCACCATCCTCAGAGTCACCATCCTCCTCCAACTCCTCATCATAGTCAGAGTCTCCCGAGGCGAGCTCCTCACTCAAGGCGGCAAGCTCGTCCTCATAGTCGAGCATCTTGTCCAAGGCGGAGTGGGGAGTTGGGTTGGCCGCATATTTTGAGCCTTTCAGAAGGAACTGAAGGGGCGGTGCTACCAACGTCTCCCAGATGCGGTCATGGAAGCTAGTTGAGGGTCCTGAGCTCGAGGTGAAGGGCACTGATCCCGGTGCTGCGAAGATGGGAGACATGTTTGATCTAGCCTGCTAGATACGATCGAGCGTTCTGTTTTGTGTCTGAGGACGAAATAGAAATTGCAGGCGGAAGATGGTTGCAGGGAAGTCGAATTGCTGTTAAATGGTAATAGATGTAAGGCTCTGATCAGAAAATTCTTTTTCCCGTTGAACGATCGGGCTTATATATTGCATGTGGCTGCCATCATAAAGAAGGACAAGACCATTGTCTAACCTAGCAATGCATTGTTCCAGATTGGCATTGATTTTGAGAACAACAAAGCGCATTGTCTTTGAATACCTTCTGGGCAAGCACGGGGCATTTGTCCTTTGTCGTTCATTGAAACTGGACTTGGGCTGCCATTCCCTGGTATTGTAACCAAACCTCGCAAGCATGGCGTGTGTCGCTCCGCGTCAAGAATGGTGAATCTTCCAATTGCTGTCTGAGGAAGTTCTCTCTGCATGATAGCCCTCCATTTGGCACGCTCGTCAATGTTTTGACCATCGAGAACAAGGCGTAGAAGAGTAGATTTGGGAGGCGCAATGAAATTCGAACACAAAAGCACTGAACCTTGGAACAACATGGCTCAATACAGCACGAGAACACCGATTTTGATATCAAACATCCTACAAGATTAGTGCCGACGAAATTCGTCTGGTCTGGGCGACTTTTCGTCTACTTACAATCCTGCAGCTTCATGCAAGCACATTCTAGTAGCGTATTACAGGTCGCTCGATAGGAATGCTCGCCGTAGTTGTTGGCGAGAATAATTCCCAATGGATGAAATTCCGCTGTCGCTTGTCGCATGGATTTTTGACCTTGCTGGATCATTCGCACGGATCCGAGCCCAAGATAACAATAGATCCATTTTGCAAGCGACGGACGACGTAATTGACAGTGACAACATGTCATGCATTGTCATGCATCTTTCCGGGTATTTAGGCTTCTGGCATCTCCAATGCGCGACGAGCCACAGTTGCGCTCGAGCGAAGTGTTTACTCAACGAAACATCAGTTGCAAAAGATGCATCCCCTTCCACTGATCGCAGCTTTTCTTTTGCAAGCATCGGTCGTTTCCTCTTTCCCTTTAAATGACAGTCATCATAGTCTGTCATACTCTGATAAGCTTTCGCTGAGGTATGACAAACGAAATCATCTAGTCTCTGCTTCTGATTCAGGTACTTAGCTTTCTGAACCATACTGTCGACTTGGCTGCAAGCGTATATCCGATCCCCTTCACTGACACCACTCTTCTCATCGATTTCGGGCGCCCTCTACGAACCGTATCATTAGGCCACTTTCTCGATAAGGTCGAGATCCAAGTGATCAAGGAAATTGCACGCTACGGCGGGAAAAGCCGAATACCCAGTGGTGGCTTTGATCGCAATATGGATGGTTTCGCCTTCAGTGTATATAGCCCTTCAGAGTTGCCCAGCCAGCGTCACGTAACGCGAGAAATCTTGAAGGATGTGGTTGATGGGGTGGGAGGTATAGTAGTGGGAGATCGCCGGTTTAACGAGGTGTTCTTTGTCATCCAGACCGGGCTGGACGATATCTTTAGAGGTTATGGACATTTCGTGGCACAGCGGCAAGGGGCAGATTCTTGAGATTTTTGTTGCTAGGAGCTTAGTGTATGCGTCCTTGGGGCAATGTGCCGCTGAAGATCGATTTAGCAGATGAAACACGGTGGTGTTGGCCCGAATTACGCCAGGAGTTTGAACAAATTTGACAGCACTTGGCCGCTTTGCGCGCGAAGTATAACGTCCAATAAAGATGTTGTTCTCTGCGTACACCCTCCGACCTCGGTCTTGGAGGACTTCCAGTACTATCTCTTACACTATCGGCCTCGATCTCTCTACGTCTCTTCGTCCTGGAACCGTCTTTCCAAAATCCCACCCATAGACATGCCGCTATGCTCCTTGCGTCTGTTGAGCCTGATTGGCAAGCAACTTAGCTCCACACGAATATCATCGTGGGTCTGAAAGAACATAGAGCGAAATAGCCACTGTGACCCCTTGCCCAACATGTGTATAGTATATCTCATATCTTCCTGTGAAGCCCCGCCTCGCACCTGCCGCCATGATCTTCGCAAAATTCCCGACCAGTACCCAAGGTATTGGAGCTTGCCTGCAAAAAAATTCCAGTGCGAGCTGACCGGACCGTAGCCTATAGAACTTCGACTCAGCTAATTGGAACGTTGCTCGCTCCACGACTTCTTTGTAAAAGCGTTCGAGTATGGCGGCTGCCAATCCTGTGGGAAGCATGGATGCGTAGGTACCCAGTTCTAGCTGCCATCCATTAGGCATAGGGTGAGTGTCAAGGCGTCGGTATATGAAGGGGGGCAGCTTCGTGTTGAGGTGCTGCATTGGAAGCGAGTCGAAGGAGGCGCGACGAGCGAGGCCACTTGGTTCCAGAGCGGTGTAGCCACCGTTGGGAATTGCAATGGAAGTGCCTGTAAGGCCGTTGGGAGTTTCTAAGACTGCGAAGAGCAACGCACAGGTCCGGAGACGCATGCTGGCTTTGACGTGGTTTTAGGTAGGATACGTGATTCACGTCATCGCTGTTGGATGTTCATTCCATGCAGACGACCATGTCCCAAACGGTCGGGTCACAGAGCTCTCATGCTATACGTCATGAGATAAGGCTCAGTGGGCATTGCTGTCAGAGATCTTGCGTGACCCTCGACGCGCAAACGCCTGGGGATCGTTGCGTCGCCAAAACTGGGTGCAGTCCATTGGCGCGGGTTACCATGTGGGTCCTAAACCGTCTTGCGCTTTCTTCGTTTCCAAATGCGGACGTAGGGTAGGTATTTTGAGAAGCATGTTGAAGCTGGCTGGACAGCGGTTGGGAGGATCAGCGACCCAAGCGGTCACGTGATCTGTAGGCTTGGCATGTGACCTCCACTCAGAATTTGCTTCGTCGAATACATTTATATTAGTTGGAAAGCCGTCATGGGAGTATCGTATAGCCAGATTGGGATCTAGAACTGTGCCAGTCATAGGCACGCCAGGTGCTTCCTTAAAGATCACGAACATCTGGTTAGATTGCTGCCGTCGAAAATATATGCGGACCAGAGTTCTATGGCCACTCTAGAGCTGGCTACACCAAGCGTGCTGTTGAAGGCACCAAAGCTCTGATGTAGCTCTATCACTTTCTCAAGATAGGTTTTGTCCCTGCTAGTGTTCGCAAGGGAGACTCTTCCATCTGGAAGGTCTTGCTCTTTTTGGTCACTTTGGCATCTTTGTCCTTTCCTACAAGCTCAGATCACTGGTTTCAATCTTCAATCACATTTCTCTACTGACTCCTCTGTATCCCGCTTTCTGTTGCGTCTAGAGGTGGACCGCTTAGAAGTGGTGATCTCAAATCAGAAACCACGATCATGAGCTTCAGCATGGCCCCTCACGGCACAGATCCAAACGGAGAGCGAGTGCATCTCATCAGGCAAAATTTGAAAGAAGACCTGGTCGCAAGCGATGGCATGCGGCCAAGCTCTCCCGCGATATGGGAGGCCTTGGCGGTAAAACGCATGTTGAGCACATTGCCGCTCCCTCTGGAACTCGTTGAGTCGATCATGGACTTTGCGGAGTACTGGCCTTGCACCTACAGAGAAATCAAAGATTCGGTAGCCGTGCTGAGCGACGATGGTGTTCGCATCATGGATTTCTACTCTATGATGTTTACCTATCATCACTGGGTTCCTGAGGCTGTGAGAGATAGGGAACTCCTTCGTACAGGGCCTCTAGGTTTTGGGTATCCTGCCCTCAAGAAAGCTTGGAAAGCACCTTGGTCTAACCGAGGGACGCGGAAGCCGGATTCCAAGCCTCAGGGACAACCAATATTATGCCCAATACCGTTACCTACACGTGGCATCCGCCCTTGTCAGAAGATCGTCTTTTCAATGATAAGTCGCGGAGAATGCAGAAGTGACGCCGCGGCTGTTAGCTGGTTCGACGTCGCACTTGAAAAGGCAGTACCTGGCCCAGGTCCTATCGGCAACAGACCGGACCCAGCACTTCACTCTGCAGGCACACAAGATACAAAACCAACTACACCACCCAAAACCCCATCAAGTATTCTCAACTCATTACAATCAATCTGGCAATATCCCATGACGATGGCGAAGGGTTTGGTAGACAGAAAGAAGCCACTTGAGGGTCCCGTCTTGGATCACCTATCATGGCAGTGCGTCAGCTACAATGAACCCAATTCCAGATTGAACAAGCATCGGGTTATAAGTTGGAGATACGACGATGACTTTGAGGATCAAGCAGATAATGCTGTCTACGACCGTCACCATAGTGGTGCGAAATTTATAAGATCCATGGAGTTAGGCGACAGCATTATTCTATGTGCGAGGACACGTAGCCTGTTTGCACCTGGTATGACATACATTCCTAATGCCAGTGTCTGCGTCTATTGGGCCGTTTAAGAGCGTGTAGATATGTGGCATCAAACAGCGGACCTGAGTAAGCGTTGCCCATGTGGACAACAGGTCATAATGCAAGTCAACGCAAATTGCTGATCGAAAGCTATGACATACCGACATGGATGGAAAACCATTAATCGCCAACCGTTCCTTAGTCGCTGTCGCCTCGTATACGCCCACGACTCTTTGTCCGTTATTGTTGAAAAGATTTCGACGCGGAATCTAGCCTTTCGTACTAGCCTGAGACGGGTAAAATCGTATCAGCTCAGACACGTCGCTGAATTGAGGATGATGGTAAGACCTACATGTGAGTCAGGGAAGGCCTGGTCTGTATGAGTACAGTGAGATGCTAGCACAGCAATGGTCTTCGTATCAGCTACCTAGAAGCACGAAGCGATGCTATCCGCGGCGTCGGCACAGGAACAGCGTAACATTCCAAGCCATACGCACACAATGCGCATCGCTCTCACGTCGGTGTCCGTTGTGTGACTAACATGCTCGCGTTACTCATCCTGCGAGTTTTCAAAGCACTGAGTCGCCCATAGCCTATCTCGCCCTCCTCTGACAACCCGACTTTTGCAAGATTGAAGCTCCATTCAAAGAAAATGCCTCTGTCCCTCACAGCTCGTTGCATCCCCCGCAATGCCGTCGTCCGCATTCGCCACGTTGTGTCATTTGGGGGGATGAAGATTATTGTCACATCATGTGTCCTCGACACCAAGGGCACCGTGCCAATGATGGTGTCAGCATCATGGCTAAATGCTGAAGATGTTGCCAATTCTAGGACTCGTACGACATCTTCACGGGCCAAAAATAGGCCATAATCAGAGAACTTAATGCTTAAATCGGATCCCACCGGCAGCGCAACATAAGGATCTGGGACTGGACTAGGCGAAGAGATGAGAAAGTGCGATTCCTTAGACTTCCACTACTTACTAATCCGGGTCTCTGGTATCGGACGTAAAATTTGGACTGATATAGCGATGATTGTTCGGATTTTGCTTCGCTGATGCAAGGACGCTGAACGGTGCAAGCCCCGCTACAAACGAAGATGCCAATAATTGAAATATAACTATGAGCCAAATATGGACTCTAGGTGTATTCATTGTTACAGACTATGCAGCATCGAAGAAGCCAAAATAGGCTATCCTCGAGATAACGGAGAGCGGCTATAGCGCGTCGGCTTTGCGCTTTTTATTGCTCGCTTGCCGGTTGAAGGTTACATTTCATCGCTTATCGTGAAGAGGCATCCGCCGTTGCTCTCAACGCTGCAATGGCATGGACCGCAGACCTGCAGTAGCAACTTGGAAGCTACTCTTTGCTTCCGGCCCCGAAGATAAAGTTGCTCGTTGGCACGGGTGGTGGAAAACTGAACGCGCTCCATCCTCGAGATTCGTGATTTACCTTTTGTGTAGAGTGTTATGGCACCTGAATATCAATGTCTTTAGAATTTATCCATGTGTTCGGCTCTGTTAGAAGTCGAATTGAAGATGCATCTGTCATGGGCTCTACGAGCTTTCCCAGGAGCTTGCGGAACTCGGTCATCCTGTCTCATGCTTCCTGTCAAGTACAACGAACAATACATCACCGATTACTGCCCTGGAACCAGCACGGAGCAGCATGTGGCTTGGAAATTATTTCATGGCCTCCGAAAGAGACCCTTCCACAACCGAGGAGATATGTATATGCGAACGATGGGCACAACGAGCCGACTATCTATATCATACATACTGGTCTAGACCCCACGAGCCCGGTCACTTCATCCAATTCGTGTTCTGCCCAAGAGTCGACACCGTGAAATTTAGGCATGGAGATGCGGCTGTTCTCACCCACGGCTACGGCAGAAAGTAAGACCTGCAAAACAGACGATAATCCAAACTCCCATGACTTTTGTGTTGCGCCAAAAGCTGTTGGTAGCGACTACGGCGTACACAAGCGATCCAATCCGGTAGTCGTCAGGACACCTGGGAGTCTCCCGCCTTGGAGAAGGGACTCGGTCCTGGTATCGTATTCACAGACATCAGACACCACCACAATAACAAACCCTCTGTAGTAATCTTCCGCACAGGTTCGAGCCTCAGAGTCAATCCAAATGAACTTGCATGAGCCCTCACGAAAGCGATCATGCAGCAAACACTCAGCGTAGGCGGCCTTGTCGTCATTCCCTCTAGAAAGAATGCGTGGCATGCCGCAAGAAAGAACGTGGATGAATTACCGGCCATGTGGGCTGGACCACCATTCCTTTGATCGTGGCTGAGGCAGTCGATGATAAAGGGAACCCATGTGTTCTTCTCTCCGGGCCCTAGTTGTGTCACTGCCTGGGCCCCAGGATACGAAGTCAAGTGTGCGAGGAGGTACGGCTACCGGACGGCTACTGGCACCTCGTTCTTCGCAGGTATAGAGAAATCATATTCACAACAATCGTACAGCCATCGAAGACCAATGTTCTGATGTTGATCTTCGGGGTTGCTAGCTTTTTCGTGACGCTCTTGCTCCGGACATGGTTGCCTTCAGACCGACTATCAATACCCCACGGGAGATTAGGTCATGGATCAAAATTCTGTGCTTTCAGAGCGTCTAAGCCCCCGTCTGAGCGTATACAAAGCTCTGAAATTGATTTGAGAGGCGTTCACTCCAGGGACTAGCCTCTTCACTCAAAACCCTGAATCGAGACCAAATCTGACGCAAAGAACTTACAGCGGGTACTGCCAACTGGAGAAAACAGCTTGGAGGCATACCATTTATTCCGGACACTAGAAATATATTCTCGTTATCAGAGAAGGCAAGAAAGATTTGAAGCGCACCTGTATATTACTGCTATTAGATCCAGGTACCTTGTTCCAGGATCAACACTGGGAACTCTCTTTCAACGAGATCCGAGGAGCCTTGTTGACTTGTCAACCCGATGCATGTCAGCATGTATCACGGATGAGCCGGAATCGCGAGACAACAAGCACCACTCCTCCTCTCCGGTTTTGATTGTCCCGGTTTGGCTTTGACAGTGTCCACGGACATGATAGCCGGATCCACGCTGACCTCCCAGCGTTTGGAGACTTCTGACAAGACAATCTAACCTCCAAATAGGACGAACATGAATCACTCACATTCATTGCGAGGAAAAGTACGACCTACTATGACTCTTCGTGCATCCTCTAATGGCACTTCTATCATACACCATCGATAATCCTGTATTCCCACAGAGTCGAAGATCGTCTTGCTATTGCTAGCTATATTCCGCCTCAAACCCTTCATTGTCGTACGCGTACTTGCTGATCGGTCGATGTCGTACGCTTTTCCTTCGGTCTACATAAATTTATCTTTGATTCCTGAACGATTGTTCTGCCCAGCTCGACTTTGAAGTCATCTATCAAAAGTTCACATTAAGACGCTTGTTTTGCAATCAAGGTACTAAGGGGTCAGAGTGTTTGAAGGAAAAAGAATCACGGTGGACTGACGTTCTCCGTCCCTACGTCCCAGATCATTTTCACCGCCAGCCTCGGGTACGGCCCACAAAGTCCCGTATAGCCGCATGCTCACTGCTCACGATGGAAAACACGGTTTTTGCAGGATTTGGAGAGGGGAGACATAGTCGATTTCTGCACGACACTAAGCTCAACAACCACAGCAGTGCCGACTTTAGCAGCCAGCCCGAAACCTCCTCTTCTCCCTCCCCATCATCATCTCCCCATCATCTCCCCCTCATCTCCCCTCCACTCCTTCCCCTCTCCCCTCTCCCTCCTCCCTCCTCCTTCTCCATCATCCTACACACGGCTCCTAGACCGCAATCTCTGCAACCACCCTCCCTTCGCCGCCTTCGCCGCCTTCTCCTTCTCCCTACACTCATCACAATCCTTCTTCAGCATCTCCTCCTTCTCTTCCCTTACTCTGTCCGGGCCCTGACAACACTTGGCGCGTGCGTACTTGGGATTTTCTTTCTGGGTCGCGACGACGGCGCAGTAGGTCCAGTATTTTTTGTGGCGGTGGGAGCAGGCGTATGTGGAGGTTGTGAGGGAGCACATTTTGTAAGAGGGGGGGCAGTGAGGGGGGGGTGGGGGGTGATGTGGGTTGGTGTGGATGGATGGATGGGAGTTTTGGTTATTTGATGTTTGCGGCTTGGGAAAGGGAAGGTATTGTGGGTTTGGGTGTGTGAAGGGGATGATGCGGGAGGAGGGTTTTTGTATGTAAAGAGTGAGGCTGTGTATGTGTTACTTATGATAAAGAAAGCGTGTGAATGTCGGGCTGGTGCTTGCGGACAAAGAGTGGCGGTGAATGGGATTGTTGATGATGGACAATGGGTATTGTGAATTTTAGGGGAGTCTTTGTTGTGACTTGTGGTCTTTGAAGAGGATTTAGTACCCTTAGTCATGGTCGGTGGATCAACTCGCTTTGAGGATTCTGAGTAGGCGTATCCTGCGTACGATCGATCTCGCGATACTTGAGCTACTTTGTTTCTGCCCTTACTTATTCTCATGAGCCGGTAGGGTACTGTGCTTAGAAGACAATCAAAGAAGCGATTATGCTTCGCAATGACTGCAAGTAGATCAACATATGATGACAAAAGGGTTAATTAGTGACTCATTATCATCGGGAGAAGTTATGACGAGTATTTGCACATGGAGTTGTTGACTAATCTTCGTATTGGAGGTATAAAGGTCCGGACTTGTCATGGATGCACTTGCTGGGCTTGTATCCGAACAAAGATACTCTTGGTGTATATTTTGTCCCCTACAAGCTGTCAAGTCATATCTAAATTGCGGTAGATCATCTGCGTGTTTGTGGGCGTTGGTGCTGTCGGGCTAGGTGTTGACATCTCCTCCCCAGGTCGCGGGTTACCGGCGCGTGAAGAGGTTGAGGAGACCTGACTCTTCTGGGGTAGAATGAAATAAGCAATAACGGAAGCAAAACCGGTACTGTATCCACAGCTGACGCGAGCTCACCACCGCATTGCCAAAGTCACTGCGGTCAGCCAGGCTACTCGACCTACACTTTCCTAATTGCAACATCGAGAAAGTAATTTGACTTTTCCACTGGCGAAGGATCGTATATTGGCTGATCATATCTCGCGGAGTTGGCAGATGGTGCATCGAACGTAATAATATGGGAATAATCGACCTTAACGATTTTGACATCCTGTGCATAGAACAGGCGTTGCTTGTCGTGCGTTGTATGCTCACAGATCGTATAACCCGCTTATCAAGTGGTAGCATGTCCAGGCGCCACAGCTTTGTTGCTGGTAGCAGAAGACAATTCCTGCAAGCTCCCAGGAGAATGTTTATGATCGCTTGGTAACAGGAGGCTGAAGATGCCAGACCCATTCGTGCTCTTCCTTTCCCGTCTCCCTATGGCTGCACTCGTACATTGTTCCACCGCAAGACCATGCTTTGGCGGTCGCAATGGCGTGGACAAGAGGCGCAAAGAGATCTCCCAATGTGTGTTTGTCGTCCCGTACATCAATATTGGTAAGAACGACATCGATGTTATGCAGGACTTTCACAGCAGCAATCGAATCTATAACTTTGCTGCTGCGTGTAAGTTTGCTGATCAAGCGTTGATGATGCTCTACATCTTCCTTCACCCACAATGTCCAGTGATAGGAATCGACCATGAAGATAAGCTCAAGCCGCTTCAACGTGTAATTTTCATTTGCGAGTTGGGCGATATGTCGAGCAATAGCTTCCGGAGTCTGACTGAAGCGAACATATATTTGACAGTGTTGGACGTGTCGGAAACTGGTATCTGTGAAGACGCAGGTTTTGACAATCCGGTCATCGAAGTAAATGTTCTCCATCACGTAACGTTTGAACACTCTGCTTGTGTACAGAAAGGGGACTGCTTCGTGATAGATCTGGTGGCAAGTACCAAGAATGGCAGGATTGCTCGGAAGTAATTTGCGAGGTAATATAGTGGCGTAGAGCGGTAATTTGAACATCTTTGGAACATGGCTCTCGTTATCGCCGGGTGTTTTTGGTGACTTGCATCTTGGGATATTCAACAACGACTTGTATATTTCATTTCGTACTTCCAGAGGAAGCGTCGTGAACGTAACTGTCATGATTGCGAACGTGACAGGACCTAGGTGAAGCAAAATGGCGAGAAAGTATGACTGTAGGAGAAGACTAAGTAAACATTCGGGCTACAATGTCAGTGCCAAGCCCCTATCGTAGTAGACAGGTTGCGCAGCTTTATTCAATACGATTATTCAATTGAACATTGCCCGATCTAGTTAGCGTGATCCCAAAAGGGCAAGCAGATCTGGCGGCTTGGCGATCCCAATTAAATTAGTATTCAATTATTGAATACTCATTCAATTGACTCACCACCTTATTTAATTGCTTCAATTACTCGTCTAAGCGTAGCTTGTAAAGATTATAATCATTTTCTCTATCGTTGTCGTCGTCGTCGTCGTCGTTATGTTTAGAAATGTACTTAAAAGCCACTTTCACATTCTTGATTTAAGTATTTCTTCGCGACAATTGAAGTCTTTGCAATCATTGTCGTCTTTGCGATTCTTGCAATTATTGTCATCTTTGCAAGTCTCGCAATCTTCGAAGAACACACAACGATCGTCTTATAAACGAAAGAAAACGATTTAATTCGAATTAAAGTTGTTTTAACAATCGTCAAAAAAAAAAAGACAAATTGATAAAAAACAACAAAGAACAATTACATAAAAATTGAAAAAAAAAATGTCAAGTTAGATGCAAATAATAATATTAATTTCGACTAATAACGATGCAACGATAACAAGAGATTTAAACTACGAAAAAAACATAAATAATAATTGACGTATAAAAATGTAAATCTTATTTGAAGATAACAACAATTATTTGTCTATATTTTTTGAATCTTTATTAAATGAATTTACATCGCTAGAGTTTATAGAATTTCAAAAAAGCAAAATTGCAAAACAATCTTAAAGTAACAAAAAAATCTCGAAAAGATTTAAACAAACGCGTATTAACGTAATAGACAACAAAGATTTAGATGTTTTGTAAAACACATTAATCGATTACTTCAAAAATTGAACGTCATCGACGAAAAATTTATTAAAACAAAAATCTTTGTTAAAGAAAATAAAAAGTATGTTTAAAAAACATTTAATAAAACATATTGCGAAAGTCTTAAAACTTAGACGTTATTTTAAGAAATCGTTGCATAAATATTATAAAAAACATATTTATTTTTGATAAAATAATTTGTTTAAAGATTTGACTAAACTTAGCGAAAATATAAAGCGACTAAAAAAATTATATAGAAGTAATAAAAAAATTGGTAATAAGTAATGCAAAAAATTCGTAATAAGTAATGTACAAAAAAAAATCACGATAAATAATGCGAACGACAAAAAAATCATAACAAACAATAAGAGAAATAAAAAGAAAAAAACGACAAATATTTTAAATTTAAAAGAGTGAATTGTGACATTAAATGCGAAAAAAGACGTTTTTGCGAAAAAATCTATAATTTAAGACAAGAAACATTATTATCGCATTTTCTTTTTCGAAGCTTCGCAAACTTTATTCGAAAAAAAGAAAAACAACGAAGTGTTCAATTATTAGACTTTCGTATACAATATTGTCTTTTTCGAAAATATTAAATATATATTAAAGAAATGTGATGCGCGAATTGCAATACAAACGAATGTGAATTGCACTCATTTTATCGACGACTTAAAATTTTATCTTCGAACAAAGAAAATAATGATTCAACGTTTAATCGCATTTATGTTAATAATATCTTTAAAAAATTCTTAAAACAAGCAAATAAAATTTAGATCAAAAAGTGCTTACATTGACAATATTATTTATAATCACAACTCTTTGTTAAATTAATAGAGAGTTTCTAATTATTAAAGATATATAAATAATTATGTTATCGCGACGATTTAATGCGATAATAATAAAAAATAACAAAAAAAAGAAAACAAAAATCGTCTTTAAAAGTTTAACTTAAGATTTCTTTTTATGTTTTAACAATTAAATAATGACAACAAAATTTAGAGCAACAAGCAATAAAAATTAGTATTAGAAAACTTTATTAAAGCTAAACATATATATAAATACGAAAAGAAAAATTTAGTACTTTTATAATGTAGAGCTTTCGAAATCGCTAAAAACTCTATTAATTTGCAAATATTTCAAAAGACTAAAAGATCGCATTGTAAAACAAAATTCTATTTAATTATTTCGTAAATACGTATAGCAATTAGTTAAAAAAACTATTGCTAAATAAAGATTTTTAATCGATTATAATTCGACTTTTATTTGCGTCTTAAAAGCATTAAATATTTATAAAGTTTAAATTAAATCAAAGAAATTTTCGACAACAATGCGAATCTTAAACATTTATTTGTTAAAAAAAATTTATCTTTCGTTTGTATAATTTAAATAAAGAAACATAATATACAATTAATAAATATAGACTTTATCGTTGTACAATTGAAGTTTTCTTCGATTTTTAAAAAAAAAATTAATTAATTTTGCAACTTAAATTTTTGTAGCATCGTAACGTCGTTTATCTTGTTTTTACAAAAATTGTAAATAAATTTTATTAAATCGTTTAAGCAAGTAATAATTAGTTAAATTATTTCGTGTAATTTTTTATAATCAAAATAATAAAATTTTTGACTCATATTTGATTTGCAAAACTTTTGAAAAGTTTTATTAATAAACTCTTATATAGTGCTTTTATCTCTAATTTTTTTAATTTTTTTCATCGCTTTGACGTATTTTTTGATGCGTATATAGATAAGCGTTAAATGTTATTAAAGCATATTGTTGTATTAAATTTCGAAATGTTTAAGAAAATTGTTAAGAACGCGAAAGAGATAAAAGAAAAAAACGATTAAATCGTTTTGTTAATTTAAATAGCTAATGAAAATAAAATAATTTGTATAAAAGACAACAAAAAACGAGTTCGAAAAATAAATTAATATAATTGCTTCATTCGATAATATCAATAACAAAATAATTAATAAGCAATCGAATTTTCTTCTTATTAAATCGCATTATATGACAAAGACGTTTAAAAAAAATTCGATTTAAATCGAATTTAAATCTTTTATATTTCACTAATTTAATGTATAAATGTCGAGAATTGTCGACGAGATATTGACTTAAAATAACGACAATAACAAGGGCAAGAGCGATAGCTATACGTATGCCCTAGTCGTCGTCGATCAATTGAGTTAATTGAGTCAATTAAGGCATGTTAGATAGGATGAAAGAAATTAAGAATGCACATTATTGATAAAAGAGAACGAAAATCGATCAAATACGATAATCATTAGGTTGCGATCCATATTACTCGATTTGGTATAGCGCGGGCGAGCTAGCGGTCCTAGCCCCCACTAGCCCCCGCAAACCAATTGAATAATCGTATTGAATAAAGCTGCGCAACCTGTCTAGTGGCCTTGCCTTGTAGAATTCTCGGCAACCCTGACATAAGTTCTTCCTGGAACACTTACTGATTGATGCCTCTCGAATTTGCAGACTACCTAGTCAGACTTTTTTGACACCAAATGAAAATATGATGGAAGATTGAACCCAAAATGAAGTTGCAAGCATTCTAGAAGCGCTAATCCTAGTCTGCACCACTACTTATCTTAGCTCTTCAACTAACGTACGCTCCAACCCACGCTATACAGCTGGCTGGCACAGCGAAAGGAAGCCTTGGAAGGTACCCGCTAGCGTCAACCATGATTTGGCGTCAGCAGTAACGTTCAATCGGTCAGAGCCTCGCTACGCTACCTTGATCAGGATAAGGTCGTCGCCAAGAAAATATGGCACTAACGGGCGCTTTCCGCCCGCTGTGCCAGCTGTAGTAATGTACGGCTGAATTAATGCTGAAACCAACTTCCCATCAGCTCGGGGGCTGAGCCAGATAATAGGTAAGATCTTCAATGTCAAATACCCTCTATTTCGCTTGTTCAACGGCTCTTGAGCGTTTCTTATATTGCACTTTTCGTTGAGCACTCAAAGCTCTGTTGATATGAACGGGCTCTCTAGTCTCGCAAACAATTCCACTGTTGCGAACCAGTTCTATTGCGATTTCACAAGGAACCAGTCGTCACCTTCTTGCATATCATTATCGCAGTTTGGTAGCAGTCCCCTTGACCAGCTTTGTCCTACCAAGAATTGCTTGGAAGCATGCCAAGATATCGAACGCCTATACCAGGTCGTTCCATCGGGAGTGCAGGTGCCGTCAATATTGTACGGCTCTGCAAAGAATGCATCTGAGTTTGTTACATTATACGGACTCTGTGCTGGATATTCTAATTCATCCCATGTGCTCAATGATGACACGCTTCCAGTCGACCAGGTCAATCTGGTCAAACCATATTTTCCCTCAGCTGCGGAGAGCGACCTTCAGAATCTGACCAACGGGGTCACGCAATGCTTGTCCGATACCTGCGCGAAAGCTGTAGGTAGCTCGAAATGTACCGTCAAATGCTCTCCGGCTCAATTGCTCCTCAACAGCACCACGCCGAATCTCGCAGGGGCACAGGCATGCTTTGAAGAGCTCTGCCACAGCTCGTCGGGTTTACCATTTGGGAACCAAGATGTCGTGGGGCCTGGTGTAAGTCATAAATCTACTCGTTCTATTCCTCTCATCACGTATTCGTAGGGTTGACCACCGATTGCGTGCAGGTCACCATATCGTACATCATCCAATCAATTCTCGTGCTGCTCTCTTGGCTCGGATTGACCATCGCGTCCACAATCTCGTATAGAAAGCCGCACCGTTCCGAACAAAGTGAAAGAGCGATGGACGTTTTCCTGGGAAGCCTGGACGGCTTCCTGAAAGCCCAATGTTACTTTAGCATCCCTATCGCAGTGGTTACCTTGCTGACTGACGTCTTCCACTTGGATCCCCTCAACGGCTATGGTTTCCTACCCGTCGCCATCAACGGGTTTTTGGCACAGACATTTACGCTTTTACAACTCCATCGACACAAGCGCTTCTCGTGGCATCTTTCCGCCCTGGTTTTCCTTAGCTGGCTACTCTCAACCATCGTTTTGTGGGCTATCATCAAGTATCTCACCGCTCGACCCATCGGTACGCAAGACTTTGAATTTCGCTCCATGTCACAAATCGCCTCTTGCGGCGGCTCTTCTGCGCTCGCACTCTGCGAGCAGAGATTGGATACATCTCCATTGAAATATTTGTTCTACCACATCGTGAGCGTCACAGGTTACGGGCCTACTATCTTATTTGGGACCACGAAGATAGGCAACCTGATTGTGCCGACGATCTGGGTGTTCTGTACCATGTGCTTGATGATGCTTCTTGGACATCAATGCTTTGGCAGCCCAGGTTTAGGCTTCTTCGCATCTCGGGGCCAGTCATCACGGCCTCCCGTACGTCTACAGGGAGCAGGATGGCAGGACAGAATCCGTTACCTGTTTTCTAGTCCCTGGACAGGGGTAGCTGCGTCACCGACCACAGTCACTCGACCGCTCGACCAGCGATCCAATCGGACCTGGCCAATGTCTTGCATGTAAAAGTCCTCCGACTCGTGCATGCCCTTCAGGATCCGAGAGATTTCCCAGTCGGCGTCTTGGAAAAGCTCTTGGACGACAGCCTTTTGCGCTGGGATGCCCTCTTTCGAAGCCTTTTGGAGTCGAACAAGTCTTTCGTCTGACTTCTCGTAGGCGGTAAGACTGAGGAAACCCCTGGTCCGGCCTACATTGTCGGGTCGCAGCAGCATGTTCCGACCTCCCTTGGCCCAGTAAACTCTCGACCACATTGTGTCTGTATCGTTGGGTGGGATGGAGAAGTACGACACGCAAGAGTTGAGAGATCTGAAATGAGCGGAGGTATCCCCGAGAGCCATATCACGTATCTTTGAGCCAATGCCATCTGCAGCGACTACCAAGTCGAAAGCTGTAGTCGGGGTCCCATTGGAAAATTATACGTTGACTTCCTTGTCTGTTTCTTCCAGACTCTTGACCATATCGCCGAAGATATAGGAGACGCTGTCCTTCATGATATCAAAGAGAATCCCCGCAAGCTCTCCCCTAAGAATCTCAATGTCGGAGGTCATGCTGTTGCCCTTGCCAGATTTGTCGACTCCGAAGCGTGCATAGCAATCGTTGTTGCTGTCGACATACTCCATGCCTTCTTCGTGTGAGCTCCTGTCCCGGATGCGATCGAAGATACCCATGCGCTTGACCACGTCTCGAGCGGCATCGCGGACATCAATCCCTTGACCAGCACTTCGAAGGCTTGGACCGCGCTCGACGACTGTCACTTTACATCCTGCACGAACGAGCCAGTAGGCGAGTGCCGGCCCTGCTACGGAGGCACCGCTGACGAGGACACGGGGTTCTGACATTCGTGCGGAAGGAGAGTCTACCTCTGCTTCCTCTTTAAGGGATGCTAACCTCGACTTCTTTATGTCGCACTAGACTACACCTGGAATGCTGAATTGATGGTCTGTGTCGGACCCGAGAGCGAGTTGACAATATAGGTTTTGTCTGATAGATCGATGGTCCCAATGGGATTGCAAAAGAAATCGAGTCGGGCAGGGCAATGGTTTATTTGCGAACTTTTTAGACTGCGTTATTTCGAACCTAATGGTGCACGTGGCCATTGCCCTCAGTTGTTGTGTTGACGGTTCCAAAGCCATTGAAGATGTAGAGAGAGCGTTGGCTGAGAATGTAGGCAGCAGCTTTTACCGGCAACTCACCAGTCGCAACGCTCATCTGCAGGTCGTGCGACAGCAAGGCGGCGCCCACGCTACTCGGGATGAACCCAAAAGTGCAACAGTTGCTTAGTCATGCGCCGAATCAGAAACGCCAAGACCTAACTCCACCCATGACTAAGTAGCTGTTGCACTTCTAGGTGATGTCTATATCTTGCGAGTACAATTCCAGAGGCTTCGCGATTCATCCGGGACATGTTCAAGGACATCCAGTTGAAAAACTGCATATCACCTAGCCTTCTCTTCCCCATTCTATGAGTTGTTCTAACCGTGCTGCTGGCGTCCAGCCTTGCAAGCTCTCGGTTGACGCGGACAATCGAGGGATCCCAGCCAATTACTTTACTCGTTTTCGCCTATTAATGCAATCCACCTATCATTGCAACCGCTAGTGATTTTAGTGCAAAAATCAGGGTCATACAGCTCAACCCTGAGTTTATGCACCTAAATTACTAGCGCGTTGCATTAACAGGTGGATTGCATTAATAGGTGAAAACGAGTAGGGTGGTCGGCAAGCGCCCGTTAGCGGCGCT
>JAABUQ010000482.1_pt1 | contig 92134 bp, 94 predicted proteins | sample 5560001 | NCBI WGS metagenome assembly JAABUQ01 (sample SAMN10711888, study PRJNA513371) | rock metagenome | isolation source: Antarctica rocks | place: Antarctica: Victoria Land, Finger Mt nord | collected 2015-12-18
TACTGGATAAAACACCTGTAAAACAGCTATTTACAAACATAGATTACAAAGATGTCAAAGAACGAAATTATAACCAATTGACTATCAACCCATTTTAAGTGGACAGCCATGATTTGATGTATTTAATTTATGCGCTTATAACTGCGCGGTGTTCTTTCAGCTGTCATTCACCATCTGATAGCGATAGAGCCATCTGCTTAAATGCCACATCATACACTTGCTTTTTCATCGTAGTCAAATTTAATCCTTATTTAAATCTGCCTATCTTATTCCTCCAATCAAAGGTAGCAACTCCATCTTACGGTTACCATAATATATTAGTCACTTTTGTTTTGTTACTTTTGTTACTCGCCAAATTTGAATAGTAACACCTGAGTAACAAAAATAACATAAAATAAAACAGAAATAAAAACAAAAGACTAAAGAAGAATAAAGATATTTTACAGGCTGATAATGACTAAATTAACTATATTATTCTATCCCGTTCTATCTGGAATTATACACTCTTAAAAGCATGGCCGGTATTTACATCCATATTCCTTTTTGCAAGCAAGCCTGCCATTACTGCGACTTCCATTTCAGTACTTCTTTTGCCTATAAAAAAGAGTTGCTGCAAGCTTTGCACCAGGAGATCGGGCTGCAAAAAGATTATTTGGAGGGAGAAAATATCGAAACTATTTATCTGGGCGGAGGAACACCTTCTGTCCTGGAAGCTTCAGAAATTGATTTTTTGCTGGAGAAAGTTTTTAACTATTACACCGTAAAAGCAGATGCAGAGATCACGCTGGAAGCCAACCCGGACGATTTGAACCCGCAGAAAATCCTCGCCTTAAAACAAACGCCCATCAATCGTTTCAGCATTGGTGTGCAGTCTTTTTTTGAGGAAGATTTATTATGGATGAACCGGGCGCACAACAGTGAGGAAGCTTTTTCTGCCATAAAAGAAGCACAGGATGCGGGTTTCTATAATATTACTATTGATCTAATTTACGGTTACCCGCTGCTCAGCAACGCTAAATGGCAGCATAATTTAGAGCAGTTTTTCCAACTCCAGATTCCGCACCTTTCTGCTTATGCCCTGACGGTTGAACCACAAACGGCGCTTGCTTCTTTTATCAATAAAAAAAAGCAGCCGGAAATGAACGAGGAACAAAGCGCCATACAGTTTGAGTTTTTGATGGAGGAAGCAGAAAAACATGGGTTTGAGCATTACGAAATCTCCAATTTCTGTTTGCCCGGCTGGCATTCGCGTCATAATTCAAATTATTGGAATGACGTTAAATACTTAGGTATTGGACCTTCTGCGCATTCTTTTAACGGCGAAACCCGGCAATGGAACGTAGCCAATAATCAGCAATATATAACAGCACTTAGTCAAAACCGTACTTCTTTTACCAGGGAAAACTTATCAAAACAAGACCGGGTGAACGAATACATCATGACCGCTTTGCGCACCAGTAAAGGACTGGACCTGAATCGTGCAGATGAATTGAGCGCGGGCGCATCCGAAGAAATATCAACAGCAGCTAATCAGTTCTTAATTAAAAACTGGTTGATAAAAACCAATCAGCTTTTAACATTAACCCATGCAGGGAAGCTGTACGCAGATCTTATTGCGGCAGAATTATTTCTATAAATTAGATCATTCCCTTAATAATTATTTGTAAGCTCTTGTAAAATAAACTGTACCATTTATTTTAAATAAATTAAAAACCGCCTTAAAATATTCAGCGTAACTTCTTTCAATCCAACTTAAACAAAATGAAAAATTATTTTTTGCAGCCCTTGCTTTAGTAGCTTTAGCATCTGCCCCAAAAGTTTATGCACAAAAAGACTCAATGGTGGGTGGCGCAGCCATGTATCCAACAAAGGATATTGTTGATAATGCCGTAAATTCTAAAGATCACACCACTTTAGTTGCTGCCGTTAAAGCTGCCGGTTTGGTAGAAACCTTAAAAAGCGCAGGACCGTTCACTGTTTTTGCACCAACAAACGAAGCGTTTGATAAATTGCCAGCCGGAACTGTTGAAACTTTGACAAAACCAGAAAACAAAGCCACTTTAACCAAAATTTTAACTTACCATGTTGTTGCCGGAAGATTAGGCTCTAAACAAATTGCCGCTAAAATCAAAGCTGGTGGTGGTAAAGCCGAATTTAAAACCGTAGAAGGCGGAACGTTGACAGCAAGGATGCAAGATGGTAAATTAGTTTTGACTGACGAAAAAGGCGGAACGTCAACCGTTACCATCAAAGATGTTTTTCAAAAAAACGGTGTGATACATGTAGTAGATACAGTATTGATGCCTAACTAAGCTTCAGGCTTTTTATAATTATTGAAACCCGGCGTATTTAGCGCCGGGTTTTCTTTTTGTCATATTTTTTGTAGAATGCAGCTACTACACGTTAAAAAAGGAATTTATGTAATTTCGCGATGTTAATTTTGTGTTAAATTAATATAAGCAGATGGGCTTTAAGTTGAGTCAAATAGACCGTGTGGACAATATCACCAAAGAAGACTTTGTAAAAAACTATCTTGTTCCATACAAACCGTTGGTTATTAAAAAGGCGACAGCAAGTTGGCCGGCTTTACATAAATGGACTTTTGAGTACTTAAAAGAAGTAGTTGGTGATAAGGTAGTTCCGCTTTACAATAGTTCCAAAGCCGATCCTTCTAAACCGATCAATGCTTCTGCTACGGAAATGAAGTTTGGCAATTACATTGATCTCATCCAAACAAAACCAACAGACCTACGCATCTTTTTATTTGACCCGATAAAAGAAGCACCAAAACTATTGGAAGATTACCGTTCGCCAACAGATTTGATGGGCGGCTTTTTGGACAACTATCCAAATATGTTTTTCGGCGGGGCTGGTTCGGTTACTTTTCTGCATTACGATATTGACCTGGCACACATCTTCCACACACATTTTATCGGTCGCAAACATGTTATTTTATTTGATTATAAATGGAAAAAGCGTTTATACGGCTTGCCCTTTGCAACTTATGCGCTGGAAGATTATGATATAGAAAATCCTGATTTTGAAAAATTTCCGGCTTTAAAAGGAATTGAAGGCCGGGAAACGATTTTAGAACATGGCGAAACCTTGTTTATGCCAACCGGTTACTGGCATTGGATGAAATATCTGGATGGCTCTTTTTCGATTTCGCTGCGTGCCTGGGACGAATCATGGGCCATCAAGGCAAAAAGTTTATACAATTTGACCATTCAGCGTAAGTTTGACAACCTGATGAAAGCCAGTTTAAAAGGTAAATACATGAACTGGAAAGAACAGGTTGCCATAAAACGTGCCGAAAAAGCACTGGCTGCAGATCTGCCCCGTTAAATTTTTGTTTGATTATACTTTCTAAAAAGAACAATAAAAGAATACTCCTTTTACCGGGTTAAACTTATGATTGAGTTTATATAATTTTAATACTACTTTAACTGCCAATATGAGCTTTATCCTGAAACCGGTAGATACGGTTGATACCATTGATCCGAAAACCTTCCGGCAGGAATACCTGGCAAAACGCAAACCTTTAGTGATAAAAGGATTAACCAAAAACTGGCCTGCCCGCGAAAAATGGACACCGGAATACATGAAAGCAGCTGTTGGCGATAAAATAGTTCCGCTTTATGATAATTCTAAAGCCGATCCTTCTAAACCAATTAATGCCGCTGCTGCCGAAATGAAGTTTGCAGATTATATTGACCTGATTAAAACCCAACCGACAGAACTTCGGATCTTCTTCTTCAACATCTTTAAACAAGCCCCGCAGTTGTTAAATGACATTATATTGCCGAAAGATTTAATGGGCGGTTTTTTGGAAAGCATGCCGGCCATGTTTTTTGGCGGATCCAACTCAGTTACTTTTTTACATTACGACATTGATCTGCCGCATATTTTCCATACTCATTTTGGCGGACGAAAACAGGTGATTTTGTTTGAAAACAAATGGAAACGCCGTTTATACTGCATCCCGAATGCCACTTATGCTTTGGAAGATTATGATGTAGCCAATCCGGACACCAGGAAATTCCCGGCCCTGCAAGGTGTGGAAGGCCAGGAAGTTTTCCTGGAACATGGCGATACTTTGTTTATGCCCACCGGTTACTGGCACTGGATGAAATATTTAGATGGCTCCTACTCTTTAAGTTTACGTGCCTGGGATACTTCGATCAGCCGAAAAGTGGCAAGTTTGTGTAATTTGGCTATAAAAGGCGGTGTGGACAGTGTGTTGAAAATGGCTTTAAAAGCACCTTATGCCAAATTCCGGGAAGAACTGGCTGTAAAATGGGCAGAAAAAGCACTGGCGGCGGGAAGGCCAAGGTAAGTTTTTAGGTTTGTCATGCCGAAATTTTTTCGGCATCCCACCAGAAAGGTTGAATCTGTCCTGAGGGATCCTGAAACAAGTTCAGGATGACAGCACGCCTATTTTACAATGCCGGAACGACAACCAGAACGGTAAGCACCCAGGTGCGCGGGGTTGAATGCCGCCCGGAGGCGATCCGGCATTCTTGATTTTTGGTTCTTTTGATCAAGCAAAAGAACGCACAAGAGAAAATAAGGCGGCACGCCACAACACAAACTTTTCAATCGGGTCTTCGCCCTCTTATCTGTTCTTTTTCCTTGATGAAAAAGAACCAACAAAATCAAGAACGGCTGATCGCTCGTCCGCGCACCCGTTCTGCCCTACGCACCTGGGCGATGACCTTGTTGACCGCCCTTGCATTTGGAAAAAGCCGTATTTGAATAATAAATTAACCCGAAGAAGATTTCCCCCTGCGGTCGAAATGAACAAAGTGGCTACTGACAAAGCGCTAACTGATACAACGCCAGAACGGCAACTATAAAGGTAACCTCCCAGGTGCGCAGGGCTGAATGCCGCCCGGAGGCGATCCGGCATTCTTGATTTTTGGTTCTTTTGATCAAGCAAAAGAACGCACAAGAAAAGAACAAGATCATGGATGACAACCTATTGATGCTTCCTTATACCAACCTGCTGGCAATATTCTAAAACCGGACAAGTAGGGCAATGCGGTAAAGTACCGGTGCAAATATGCTTGCCAAAAGGCATCAATAAACGGTTGATATCAATCCATTTTTCCTGCGGAATATTTTTTTGCAGGAAAATCATCGTTTGTTCAGGTTGAGCAGTTTTGGTGATTCCCCAGCGGTTTACTACACGGTGCACGTGAATATCAACACTAATCCCTGGTAATTTTGCTGCAACGCCTAACGCAAGATTGGCACATTTCGGCCCTACTCCTTTTAAGCCAGTTAAACCTTCAAAAGTAGGAGGTAAGTTTCCGTTGTATTTTTCTACGGCAACTTTTGCAATTCCTAAAATAGTATCTGCTTTTTGTCCGGGGAAAGTACTTCCATACAATAGCTGAACCAAATTTTCATGTGATAAAAGAAGCATGGCTTCCGGCGTCCGCGCTTTTTCAAATAACCTCAGCGAAACCGAAATGGTTGTTTCATCCAACGTACGAACAGAAATAATGCAGGAGATCAGTTGTTCAAAAATCGAGCTATAACCACGTTCGTACAAATCAAACATTGCAGCTTTTGGATAACCTGCAATTGCTGTTTCAATTCTGCTCAAAACTGCTTCAAGATCAAATGGAAGTTTCATCAGCAACAAAAAGCAAAAAGCTGTTAATTGTTTCTTTTAACTTGTATGGTCAGCCACAATTTTCCATTCACCTTTTATTCTTTTCAACCACAAAGTAAAAAAGCCTTGCGGTTCGTCTTTTTCCCGCTGTAAATGCCAGGCGCCCAGAACAAAGGCGTTTTTCAGGTCAATTATGTTCACCTGCATAATTTTGAAAGTAAGTGTGCCCATGGCATCATCATCCGGATAGCTTTTTTTATAGTTTTCCAGCGTGGTTTTCCAGCCGTATTTTGGGCCGTCTTTCCCAACAAACAACAACGAATCCGATTTCCAGTAGCCTTGCATGTAACCCTCCAAATCGCCGCGGTTCCAGGCCAAACGCTGCTTTTCCAGCAAATTTAAAATCGCCTTTTGATCCTGTGCAAAAGAAATGTGCGATAAAAGAAGCACCAGGCTTAATAAAAATGTAGTTTTCATTCCCTAAAAATAGTATTTTAGTATCAGGTAGAAAGTATCAATAATTTAAGATCAGGTTTTAGAAGATGGACAAACAGGTTTTATGCTTCGGCGAGGTTTTGTGGGATGGTTTCGGCACAGAAAAAAAAGCAGGAGGTGCGCCCATGAATGTGGCGATGCACCTTTTGCAGCAACAAATCCCGGCACAAATGATCACACGGATTGGAAAAGATGATCTGGGCGATGAACTGTTTGCTTATTTGAAAGCCCAACAATTTCCAACGCAACTCATCCAACACGATCCGGAACTTCCAACTTGTTTGGTAACGGTTGAGCTGGATGAAAACCATCAGGCAAAATATATCATTCCGCAACCTGTTTCCTGGGACAATATCCAACCCATGAACACAGAAAAAACAGGCATAAAAGAAGCATTTCCGTTTGATGTTATTGTTTACGGAAGCCTGGCATGCCGCAGCGAAACCAGTTTCACTACGTTACTCCAACTGCTTGAAAATCCTGCTTACAAAATCTTCGATGTGAATTTACGTCCGCCCCATTTTACGCTTGCAACCATCGAAACTTTGGCGCAACAAGCCGATCTGGTGAAAATGAACGAAGAGGAAATACTGTTTTTATCACCCCAAAACCAGCAACATCTATCTTTGGAAGAGCAAATGAAAAGTTTTAGGGACCGTTATCAGAATGAAACCATTTGCGTAACTTTGGGAAAACATGGCTGCATCGTTTTGCATCGGCAACAGTTTTACAAACATCCGGGTTTTAAGGTTGAAGTTGCCGATACGGTTGGTGCCGGTGATTCTTTTCTGGCCAATTTTATCGCTGGTTTGATAAACAGGCTGCCAATGGAAGAAATACTGGTCAATGCTTCTGCAATTGGCGCCTTTGTAGCCGGTAGTTACGGCGCTAACCCGGTTTATGATCCTGAAAAAATAAATGCGATCAAAAAGCAGAAACAATCCGTTTTTAAACATTAAAAGCGTAATTTAACGTTGAAATTAAATTATACAACAGCTTGTCATCTTGCTGACAGTTTTTATACCATTTTGCTGTTTACATCAAACTAATAATTTTATTTGTCCGTTACTTTAAAGAAAGGTTAAAAATGCGCGGTTTCGCTTTCTCAAAATATATCCTTCAGCAAATCCCAAAAGGCGGATTTGATGATTTAATGAAATTGTTTCTCGAATTGCTCAATTATACAGCCGGTGATGCAGGTGAAGCACTGGCCTGGATGAACGAGCTGGACAAACAATACAACATGACCAACGATGAGTATGGCATGGGCAACTTTATTGATGACCTGAAACAAAAAGGTTACCTGGATGAGGACAAACAGAACGGTGAATTTAAGATCACCGGAAAAACAGAACAAAGTATCCGTCAATCTGCATTGGAAGAGATTTTTGGCAAGCTGAAAAAAGCCGGAAAAGGCAACCATCGTTCGCCGCTTTCCGGTCAGGGCGACGAGAAAAATTCTGAACGCCGCGAATATGAATTTGGCGATAGTTTGGATCAGATAGACATGACGCAATCGATCCATAACGCACAGGTAAACCATGGTATCGGCGATTTCAGGATGACCGAAAAAGACCTGGAAGTAGAAGAAATGGACTTTAAAGTGCTCACTTCTACCGTTTTAATGATCGATATTTCGCATTCCATGATCTTGTACGGGGAAGACCGCATTACGCCAGCCAAAAAAGTGGCGATGGCTTTGGCCGAATTGATCCGCACAAAATACCCAAAAGACACTTTGGACATTGTGGTTTTTGGGAACGATGCCTGGCCAATTACTTTGCAGGACCTCCCTTATTTACAAGTTGGCCCTTATCACACCAATACTTATGCAGGTTTAGAATTGGCTGCAGATCTGCTTCGCCGCAGGAAAACCCAGAACAAACAGATCTTTATGATCACCGACGGGAAACCAACTTGTTTAAAAGAAGGATTAAAGTATTATAAAAACAGTGTTGGTTTAGACCGGAAAGTGGTGAACAAAACATTGAACATGGCTGCACAATGCAAACGCTTAAAAATTCCGATCACGACGTTTATGATCGCAAAGGATCCTTACCTGCAACAATTCGTTCGTAAATTTACCGAAACAAATGGCGGCAAAGCTTTCTACAGCTCGTTGAATGGTTTAGGCGAATACATTTTTGAGGATTACATCCGAAACAGACGGAGAACAGTAAGATAGATAAGTCCGGAAGACAGAGGGAGCCCGAAAGACGGGAAGACGGGAAGTCCGAAAGACGATCAAAAAGTACACATGCTTCTTTTATCGGTATAAAATTGTTAAAATAAATTATGGCTTACCAAACTTCAAACTAAATATCAAACTATCTCGATCCGGACTTCCGGTCTTTCCAGACTTCTGGACAACTAAAAAATTATTTCGTTCGGACTTCCGGTCTTTTCCGACTTTCGGACAACTAAAAAACTATTACGATCCGGACTTTCCGGCTTCCTGACAACTAAAAAATCATAAAAGTCCAGACTTCCGGTCTTTCGGACTAAATAAAAAACTATGAACAACATCACCACGCTTAAAGAATTAAAACAAAGCGGATACAAATCCAGATCGGTAAAAGAAGAACTTCGTGAAAACCTGATCAAACAATTACAGCAAAAAGAGAACGGCTTTGAAGGTATCATCGGTTTTGAAGATACTGTAATGCCCGATCTGCAAACTGCCATTTTATCGCGCCATAACATCTTGTTGCTGGGTTTACGCGGACAAGCCAAAACACGGATTGCCCGTTTAATGGTAAACCTCCTGGACGAATATGTGCCTTACATTGCCGGTTCGGAATTGTTTGATGATCCCTTACAACCTATTTCCTGGTTTGCAAGGAACGAAATTGAAACCAAAGGCGATAACACACAAATTGCCTGGCTGCACCGCTCAGAACGTTATACCGAAAAGCTGGCTACGCCCGATGTTACCATTGCCGATTTGATTGGCGATGTTGACCCGATCAAAGCAGCAACCATGAAACTGACTTATTCTGATGAACGTGTAATTCATTTTGGCTTGATCCCACGTGCGCACCGGGGTATTTTTGTGATTAATGAACTGCCCGATCTTCAGGCTCGTATCCAGGTTTCGCTGTTCAATATTTTGCAGGAAAAAGACATCCAGATCCGGGGTTTTAAGCTGAGGTTACCTTTAGATATCCAGTTTGTATTTACCGCAAACCCGGAAGATTATACCAACCGTGGTTCTATCGTTACACCGTTGAAAGACCGTATCGAAAGCCAGATCTTAACACATTATCCTCGAACAGTTGAAATTTCCCGTCAGATCACGCAGCAGGAAGCTTCTTTGTCCAAAGCACAAAAAACAACCATTGAAGCTGATGACCTGGTAAAAGATCTGGTAGAACAAATTGCTTTTGAAGCGCGCAATTCAGAATATATTGATAAAAAATCTGGTGTTTCTGCACGTTTAACCATTTCTGCTTACGAAAACCTGATCAGCAATGCCGAACGCAGGATGATCATCAACCGCGAAAAAAACACGTTTGTCCGCATTTCTGATTTCCTGGGCGTAATTCCTGCCATTACCGGAAAAATCGAATTGGTTTATGAAGGCGAACTGGAAGGCCCTGCAAAAGTGGCCAATATTTTAGTTGGAAAAGCAATTAAAACTTCCTTACTAAAGTACTTCCCGGAACCGGAAAAAGCCAAGAAAAGCAAAAAGCCAAATCCTTATGCCGAAATTATTGGCTGGTTTAGCGCCGGAAATTCTGTTTCGATCATTGATGATCTGCCCGGACAGGAATACAAAAAATTGTTGTTTTCGGTTCCTGGATTAAAAGACCTGGTTAAAAAGAACCATCCTGCTTTGTCAGAAAATAATCAGCTGTTGTTGATGGAGTTTGTGCTGCATGGTTTGGCTGAGTTTTCCCAAGTGAATAAAGGTTACCTGGACAATGGTTATGCTTTTTCTGACATGTTCGACAGCTTGTTCAACATGCCGAAAGATGATGACCTGGACTTGGACGACCGTTATTAAGCATGCTTCTTTTACCGGTATATTTTATACATGACCAATCCTCTCGTTTTAGTCGGCATTTGTATTTTACTGCTGCTTACTGATTTTTATATTATCAATGGCATTCGAGGTGCACTTAAAAAGTTCAGTTTTAGCTTTGTTAAAAGGTTTACTGTTATTTTTTGGGGCCTCTCTTTACTGCTGATCGCAGGCGTTTTTCTGTCGGTTTATTTTAACATTGGCGTTGGGCCGAGAGCGGCAATTCTGCTGGTTTTTTTCTTACTGCTGATCGCTAAAGTTTTCCTGCTGCCTTTTATCCTGGTGGATGATGTAAGACGGATTTTCTTGTGGATCGCCAGAAAATACAAAAAAACAGAACCCGAATTTCCCGCAAGTCAACCCAAACCAAATTACATTCCACGGTCAGAATTTTTAATGAAAGCTGGTCTCATCACGGCATCTTTGCCTTTTGTTTCGCTTTCTTACGGCATCATTTCCGGCGCTTATGATTATCGTGTCCGGCGGAAAACCATCTACCTTCCCAATCTGCCCAAAGCTTTTGACGGGATTAAATTAGGCCAGATCTCTGATATCCATACCGGTAGTTTTTACAATAAAAAAGCTGTGGCAGGCGGCATAGATAAATTGCTGCAGGAAAAGCCAGACTTTATTTTTTTTACCGGCGATTTAGTGAACAACAAAACTGAGGAAGTGAAAAATTACATGGATATTTTTTCGCGTGTAAAAGCCCGTCTCGGCGTTTTTTCTGTTTTGGGAAACCACGATTACGGCGATTATGCTTCCTGGCCAACTGCTGAAGCCAAGCGAAAGAATTTGCAGGACATGTTTTTAACGCATAAAAATTTAGGCTATGATCTTTTGATGGATGAAAACCGCCGGTTAAAAGTTGACGGGGAAGAAATCGGTATCCTCGGTATCCAAAATTGGGGCGCGTTAAGCCGCTTCCCTAAATACGGTCGGATGGACCTTGCTGTTAAAAACACCGATAACCTTCCTGTAAAGCTTCTTTTATCACACGATCCTTCTCATTGGCGTGCACAAATCCTGCCTCAATATCCGCAAATTGATGCCATGTTTTCCGGCCATACACATGGTATGCAGTTTGGCGTTCGTACAGAACATTTCCAATGGAGCCCGGTGCAATACATTTACAAAGAATGGGCGGGCCTTTACCAGGAAAACAAGCAGCAATTGTATGTAAATGTGGGTTATGGCTTTTTGGGTTATCCAGGCCGCGTAGGCATTTTGCCCGAGATTACTATTTTCGAATTAAAATCGGGCGTTAACCCATATCCTATAAAAAATTCTTAATCAATAAGCAGCATATTTGGTTTTCAGTTTGAATGAGGAAACTATTTTATCCTGCTTTTGATTTTCTACTGTTCAGCAACCTGTTCATGGCATTGTGTGCCATAGCGCAGGCGATGGTTACTTTTATGCTGATTGACGCCAAACCAGTTTACCCGGTACTGGCCATTTTGTTCCTGTCCACCCTTTTCATTTATAATTTCAGCATTCTCGTTACTGGAGCAAAAGATACAGAACATTCGTCTTTTAAACGTGTTCGGTGGTTTTTTGCACATTACAAACTCATGGTCTCGATCACCGTCGTTTCGGCAATGCTTCTTTTACCCCTGTTTTTTTTGGTTTCTGCCCAATCGCGTTTGCTGCTGGTCTTTCTTTCTATTTTATCTTTAGGTTATGGCCTACCCTTGTTTTCTGTTGGGAAGCAAAAATTCGGGTTACGCAATATCCCCGGGTTAAAACTCCTGCTCATTGGTTTAACATGGGCACTAAGCATTGTGCTTTTACCGATACTTGAAGTACGGCATATTCATCATATCACAATTCCAAAAACAGATATACTTCTTTTAACAGCTAAAAGATTCCTGTTTATTACGGCCATGGCCATTCCGTTTGATATCCGTGATCTTTTTCAAGACAGAAAATTAGGCCTTAAAACTGTACCCGTAGTTTTTGGCGAGCAAAACGCTTACCTGCTTTGCCAGATTTTATTAGCGGGATATTTGGTTTTACTGTTCTTGTTCAGAAACCATGGTTTCGATACCAATTTCTTCGCACTCACGCTAACCATAATATTGGCAGGCCGGCTCATCTTCCGTTCCAAGTTTGAAAAGAATGAATATTATTATTTCTTTTACGTTGATGGCGTTTTGATCTTGCAATATGTTTTGATGGTTATCTTTGGTATGATTTAAATTTTATGGAAAAACCAAAAGACGTTCGTTGGCAACAACGGTTTGCCAATTTTGAAAAAGCATTAGCTCAACTTACAGAATTTATTGAAAAAGGAGCACTTAATAAATTTGAAGAACAAGGATTAGTAAAATGTTTTGAATATACCCATGAACTTGCTTGGAATGTGATGAAAGATTTTTTGTCTGAGGATGGAATAAAAAACATTTTTGGTTCAAAAACAGCAACTAAACAAGCATTTAATAAAGGGTTGATTGAACAAGGCGAAGTTTGGATGGACATGATTGAAAGTAGGAATGAAAGCGTACATACTTATAATGAAGAGACAGCAGATAAAATTGCCTCAAAAATTGTAGATGAGTATTATTTTGTAATTGTAGATTTTAAAAACACAATGAAAGATTTATTATGAAATTTGGATTAAAACCCGAAACTATAGATAAAATCAATTCTGTATTTCAAAAATATCCGGAAGTAGAAAAAGTAACTATTTATGGTTCAAGAGCAAAAGGTAATTATCGGATTGGTTCAGATATCGACATAACTTTGAATGGCAAAAACCTAACGCCACGAATACTTTCAAACATCAGTTGGGACATAGATGATTTGAACACACCTTATCTGTTTGATATTTCCATATTTGAAAAATTAAATTCTCCGGATTTGGAGGAACATATTAATCGAGTGGGGGAAGTATTTTATGCCAAGCTCTAAAAAACTAAAAGCACATGTTTTATAACTATCTACTCCAGCACAAACTTATACCCAATCCCCCGGACCGTTTGTAAAAACTGCGGCGAATCCGGGTTTTCTTCAATTTTTTTACGCAAGCGTACAATGTGCATATCCAAAGTCCGGGTGTTTACATCGGCGTTGTAGCCCCAAACTTCCATCATCAGTTCTTCCCGGTGAATCACTTTATTCTTGTTTTTCAGGAAATACAACAAAATCCGGTTTTCTAAAATCGTGAGTTCTACTTTTTTGCCATCTTTAATCAGCGTATGGGTATATGGCTGATGTTCCATGTTGGCAAACTTGTAGGTTTCCGATTTATCGTTGTTTAACTTGTATTTTACCTTATTTTCAATCAAGGCCGCCAACACATCCATGTTAAAGGGTTTGGTCACATAATCGGAAACGCCAACATTGTAAGCTTCGATCTTGTCCACATCCTGCGCTTTGGCCGTCATCATAATCACCAAATTTTCAAACCCTTTGTTGCGGATTTCCTGGCAAACATCTGCACCTTGTTTACCGGGCAGCATCCAATCCAACAAAACAATATCGGGCTGTTCTTCCAAAATCATTTTTTCTGCCGTTAGCCCGTCTGCTGCTTCTAAAATGGTATAACCTTCTGCCGTTAAACGTTCGGCAACCAGAAACCGCAGGTTCTCATCATCTTCAACCAGCGCAATTTTAATTTCTTTATTCATTATTGATGTTCATAAGGAAGTATAACCATAAATTCGGAACCTTTGCCAATACTGCTTTTAACACTGATTTCCCCGTGCATAAAATTAACAAGTTCTTTGCAAAAAGCCAGTCCGAGCCCTACGCTTCCGTTTTGGTTATATTGGTTTTGTATCCGGTAAAATTTTTTAAAAATATTGCTTAGTTCGGCCTGGTCTATGCCAATGCCCTGATCTTTGAATTTAAAGATAACTTCTTTTTTGACCTTTTCAATTTTTATGGTCAATTCTTTTCGGTCTGGCGGCGAATACTTGTAAGCATTCTCCATCATGTTCTGGTAAATGCTGCTTAGTAAAACCGGGTCGGTAAAAAAGGTATGGATGTTTTCGATGGTGTAAGTGATGTTAAAAGCCGGATATTTTATCTTAAAAGAATCCATCTGGCTTTTGGTAAACTGATCCAGGTCAACCTGTTCGCTTTTTATGGGTATGGACTTATTTTCCAATTGTGTAAAAGACAAAAGCTTGTTCATCAAATCGTTTAACTTATCTGCTTCTTCATTTAAGATTTTACCATAATGGATGCGCTGCCTTTCGCTTAAATCATTCTTGCTTTGTAAGTTGGATCCTGCAATTTTAATAACGCTAACGGGCGTTTTAAATTCGTGCGTAAAATTGTTGATGAAATCATACTGAAGCCTGAATAATTTTAAGTTGATGTTGAGGTTACGGTAGATGAGCAGTGCAATGATCAGCAGGAAAAAATAAACTACCATTACACCAAAAGCAATAGGCAAAAAGCGCCGGATGGTTTCGTGTGTGAGTAAACTTTTATTGGTGCGGAAGTATAACTTGTAATCAGAAAAAGCACCGGGAAAAGCAATTTCTGTAGTTGCTTTTTCCTGGTCGTTATCTAACTGATCGTACAGTAACGGGCGGATGGTGATGGATTGATACAGGCCCGGATTGGTGTTACGGATTTTTAAGGCGAAAGGGTCCAGGTAAAAAGTGAGCATATCCTGCTGGTAAGCAGAAACCGGATCGGTAGTATGCAACAGCTCTTTGTATATTTTTAATTCCTGTCTTCGGGGAATATTTAAATAGGTGATTTTATTGGGCTGGATGTTGTAGAAAACCTTGCGGACATCAATGTCCGGACTGCTGATCTTAGCGGTATCTACATCTTCCACAAAACCCGACAACTGCAAGGCCATCTGGTTAAAATCTGTATTGTTGATCTTGTTTTTTTGTAAAGCTGTTATTTTAGGTTTTGTGATGCTGTTTTTATCGGGCAAAAAACGATAAACCGATTGAATAGAAATACTGAGGTGATTGGTACGCAAAGTAAAAAGCCTGCGGTTGTTACTGACAACAAGATCATAAAAGGTTACTTTTTTAACAAAAGGATATTTACTAAAAACAGAACCGGTGTAATTTGCCGCAGAACTAACGTTGAGAAAGCCATCATAAGAAGTGATTTCGGCAATTTTATTCTGAAAGAAATCATTATAAGGCTTACTGGTTTGCTCCAGAACCTTTACTTTTTGCGAAACAAACTCATTTTCTATATAACGGCGCGTTAATTTGTATGCAAAAAGAAGTATAACCACAACAAAAGCAGAGATCAGGATAACGAAAGCCGTAACCAGTAAAAAATTTTTCCGGTAAGCTCGTTTATCCTTCATCCAATCACGTTTGTTTTTTTATAAAAGAACTTGAAAATTGTTTATGTTTTTAATGCTTCTTTTATGGCATAAAATATTGCTTCGGCTGTCGGCAATCAGCTAAGAAACACCAACTTTACAAGCATAAAAGAAGCATTATTAAGATCTTGGACTTGTAAAAGTAAGATTGCTACTTCTTGTTTTTCAAATTGGTTTCCAGGAAATCTTCAATATCGTTGTACATCTCCAACCGGTTGTTTTCATTCTTAAAATAGAAACGTTCATTTTCCTTCAAAATATATTTAACGCTTACATCCCTGCTGCGCAGGTCGCGTACGAATTGGTTCAGTTCGCTGATGTTTGCCCGCGGATCTTTCGCGCCCTGGAAAATAAGTAAAGGCACTTTAATTTTATCGGTATGAAACACCGGCGAAATGGCACGTAGCATGTCTGCATCTTTTTCGGGGTTGCCCACCATTTCATACGTCATGCTTAAATAAGGTTTTAAAAAAGGCGGTACGTCTTTTATATAGGTAAAAAAGTTGATCAACCCATATTGCACCACCGCGCATTGATACAAGCCGGGATTAAAAGAAACGCCGTGCAAAGCAGAAAATCCGCCGAAGCCATTGCCGTAAATGGCAATTTTTTTGGGGTTGGCAATTTTATGGGCTATGAGCCATTTTACGCCATCGGTAATATCCTGCTGCATTTTGCCGCCTACTTCTTTAAATCCTGCACTTTTAAAAGCTTTGCCATAACCTGTAGAACCACGGTAATTCACCTGGAACACGGCGTAACCCCGGTTGGCCAGGAATTGCACTTCGGCATTATAACCCCAGCTGTTACGGCTCCAGGGGCCGCCATGCGGCATCATGATCACTGGTAAATCTGTTTGTTTTTTGGTTTGAGGTAAAGTCAGATAAGCATTGATCAGCAACCCATCGGCAGCTTTATAAGTAACCGGTTTCATGGCACACATTTCTTCTGCTTTTATGTCCGGATTAAAATCGGTTAGTTTGGTCAGCTTTTTAGTATCTGCTTCATATAAATAAACGGAACCGGGACTACGGTCTGTATAAGTACTGATCAGCACTTTGTTTTCTGAAGTGTCCCGGTCGATGATCTTTATTTCCTGACGAGGCAAAAGTTGTGAAAGCTTTTCATAGATCAACTTGATGTCCTGGTTTAAAAAAAGCCTTTTAGGTTTAGCTTCTTCCCAGCTGATCATATCCAGCCGATGTTTGTTCCTGGAGTAAAACACTTCGCCCATATCGGCAGTTTTTTGGTCGTAGATCATCCTCACTTCTTTACCCGTTGTTGCATCAATCTCTACTAAAGCAGTTTTGTCGCGGTTTAAATTAGAAAGGGCATAAAAATGTTTTCCACCCGCTTGTGTAAAAGCAACAGGTGTAACCGTATTTCTGAAATTGTTACTGATGATTGGTTTAAAAGGATGTGCATCGTCCTGGCGGAACAAAATCGTTTCATTTACACCATCAGAAGCTTTTGCCAAACGAATATTGCCTTCAGATGCCGGGTACCATTCAGTTATATTTCCCGGGTTTTTAATGTATAATTTCAACTCGCCGGTTTGTATGTTAAGCTTATAGACATCAAAAGTAGTAGAATCGCGCTTGTTCGTCACAATATTGATCCAGTCTTTACTGTTGTGGTTGCGGCTTAATAACCGGAGCCGGACTTTCGTTAACGACAGCAGTTTCTTTGGTTTCATATCCTGCATGTCCAAAGCAAATAACTGGTATTGGTTAATATCTGTCAGGTCTTTATTAAAAATAAGTTTGTTATCTAAACTCCAGAAATAATCTTTTACAGGATAATCAGCAAAAGAAGTAACCCTGCTTTCTTTACCAACTGCAACAGCTTGTACAAAAATATTCAGTTTATCCTGGTATAATTTGAGGTAGGAAATGTATTTGCCATTAGGCGAGATGTGAAAAGCGCTTTTTTCTGGTGTTTTAAAAAAACTGATCACTGGTATTTCCCTCACACCATTATTCGAACAGGCGTTTAAAAGTACCGCAACTATACATAAAATCCACAAGCAGTAAAGCCTTCTCATCAGGTTTTGGGAAACGGTTTCCAAATAATTTGATTGGGTTAAATTAGGAATTAAGTAAGACTTAAAACTTCTGTCATTACAATTTTACACCTGCTGCCTGGGCTTATTATCGGTTTAACTTCTTTTAAGCGGGTAATTAGTTTATTTTTGATCTGCATGAAGCTGTTTTTACCCCTTATGTTTTTAGGCTGTTTTTTAACCGCAACTGCGCAGTCGGATGATCTGTTGCTGGCACGCCAATATACGGCATCCGGTGAAAAAGATAAAGCCAGCCAGATCTACCAGAAGCTGTTTAAACAAGACAACGAAACGTATTTTAAAGCGTATTGCAATAGCCTGATCAACTTGAAAAAATTGGACGAAGCCGAAAGCTTAGCCAAAAAAATGGTAAAGAAGCACCCTGCAAATGTGGACTATACCATTGCCCTGGGCAGTATTTATACTGAGAAAGGCGATGCGCCAAAAGCAGAAACGGTTTATAAAGAAATACTGAGAAATCTGCCAACTGATGAAGCACAGATATCGAACATAGCCAACCAGTTTTACCAAGCCGGAAATACAGATTACACCATCAAAGTTTTTTTACAAGGCCGGGCACTTTTGCACAATGGACAGCTGTTTGCCATGCCCTTAATCAGTATGTACCGTTTCCGCAGGGAAAAAATGCAAATGGCAGCCGAATACCTCAACATGCTTACTGTTAATCCTGACTATCTCTATCAGGCGCAAAACAACATTGCCAGCCAGTTTGAAGGATCGGCAGATTATGAAGTTTTAAAAGGACTGTTATTGGACAAGATCCAGAAAAACCCTGAGGCTATCGTGTTTACGCAATTGCTTACCTGGCAATACTTACAGCAAAAAGAATACGAACTGGCCTTAAACCAGGTGATTGCACTTTCTAAACGGCAAAAAGACAACGGCGAGCAGGTTTTTCAGTTAAGCCAAACGTTAAACAGTAACGAGGCTTACGATGCAGCTATCCGCGGCTATGAATTTATAGTTTCAAAAGGAAAAGAGCATGAATATTACATCCCGGCACGCATAGAATTGTTGAACACCAAAAATTTAAAAGTTACTTCCGGCAAATACCGGCAGCAGGATTTGATCAGCTTAGAAAAAGATTACCAGGATTTGCTGACCGAGTTTGGCCGCAACAGCAATACTGCTTTTGCCATGCAAAAATTAGCAAGGCTGCAGGCATTTAAACTGCATAAAACGGCCGAAGCCGAAAAACTGCTGGAACAAGCCATTCAGATCCCTGATTTAAGGCCCACTTTACTTGCTGACTGTAAAATGGACCTGGGTGATGTTTACCTGCTGAACAATGAGCCCTGGGAAGCCACTTTATTGTACAGTCAGGTAGAAAAAGGTTTCCCTAGCACCAATATTGCACAGGAAGCGAAATACCGAAATGCGCGGTTGGCTTATTTTACAGGCGATTTTAACTGGGCGAAAGCACAATTAGATGTTTTAAAAGCGGCAACATCACAATTAATTGCCAACGATGCGCTCAACCTTTCTATTTTGATTACCGAGAACACCACTTTTGATACAACCGCTAACGCACTTAAAATGTATGCACGTGCAGACTTTTTAATCTACAAAGAACAAACCGACCGTGCTTTAAAAACTTTGGACAGCCTGGACCGTGTTTATCCCGGCAATACTTTAGCTGATGATATTTTGATGGCCAAGGCACGCATTTTTATCCGGCAAAAACAGTATCCCGCTGCTATTGTTTCATTGCAAAAAATTGTTGATGAACATCCAACTGATCTTTGGGCCGACGATGCTGTTTTTATGATGGCAGATCTGTATGAAAACCATTTGAACGATAAAACCAAAGCCCAGGCTTTGTACCAGAAAATCATAACGGATTACCCTTCCAGTTTATGGATAGGTGAAGCCCGTAAAAAATTCAGGGCATTAAGGGGTGACCAGGTGCCCAGTTCCTGATAAAAATCATAGTTTTGTGGCATGTTCATTTATAATATCACAATTTTGATTGATGAATCTATTGAGCAGGAATGGTTAAACTATGTTCAGGCTCAATATATGCAAGCTGTTATGGAAACAGGCTTTTTCCAATCCTGCCAATTGCTGCAAGTAACAGATTCGCCAAATGAAGGCCTAACCTACTGTTTGCAATTTCGTACAAACGAGATATCATCGCTTCAATCTTACCAAAATTTGTACGGGCCGCAGATTGAAGGCGAACATCAATCGGCTTTTCCAAACCAATTGGCAACCTTTAGTTCTACCATGAAAATCATCAACCAACAATGAATATCAGCAACACCAAAATAGAAGGGTTAAAAATTATAGAGCCACGCATTTTCCCGGACGACCGCGGCTATTTCTACGAAAGTTACAGCGAAAAAAAATACCGCGAAGCCGGTATCGATGCTTCTTTTGTTCAAGACAACCAGTCGTTTTCGCAAAAAGGGGCATTGCGCGGTCTGCATGGCCAGGCTGACCCTTTTGCACAAGGCAAATTAGTACGCGTGTTGCAGGGCCGGGTTTTAGATGTTGCGGTAGATATCCGTAAAAGTTCGCCAACTTTTGGCCAATACGTTACCATTGAATTAACCGGGGAAAACCACAAACAATTTTGGGTCCCACCCGGCTTTTTGCATGGCTTTGTTACCTTGGAAGATGATACGATCTTCACTTATAAAGTAACCAGTTATTACGACAAAGCTTCGGAAATTGGTGTGCTATGGAATGATCCTACTTTGAACATTGATTGGCAAACAGACCTGTCCAACGTTTTATTATCCCCTAAAGATGAAATTTTACCAACTTTTGCACATTTTAAAAGTCCGTTTTAAATTTTAATTTTTTAAAGATTTGGGCATACGGCCATACAATAACCCTTGTGCCCAATCTTCCCGCCCGTTTTTTCTTGCCGTTTCTGATGCCGCATTCCAATCATAAGGGCAATTTACCTGTTCAATTTTGATGCTGTTTTTATCGGCATAAATTAGTGCATACTTCGCATGCGGTGTCATCGATTCCATGGCAAAACGATACTTTTCATTCCCGAGATAAGCAGGCAAACCAACGCTTCCCGGATTTAGAATAATTTTTCCATTGGAAAGCCAGATCACCCGGTTTACATGCGAATGCCCGCACAAAATAATCCGTTCTTTTATCGCAGCTGTTTTTGTGATTAGTTCTTCATCTTTAAAAACAAAAACACCATTTTCCATTACTTCTTCCAGCAAATATTGGTTGTCGCTTTCCGGCGTTCCATGGCAGGCAAAAATCAGTTCGTCTATACTTTGGGTTGAAGGAAGGTTTTTCAACCAATCGATGCTTCTTTTATCCAAGTTTTTTTTGACTTGTTCCAGCGTTTTGTCTTGGGTTGATCGGTCCAGGTTCTCCAAAATATCATGGTCTTTATTTCCGCTGATACAGATCATCCCCTGCCCTAAAATCAGGTCTGCTGTTTGTTGAGGTTCCAAGGGACCAAAAACATGATCGCCCAAATTGATGATCACATCGATCCCCCGGGACTGTATATCTTTTAAAACGGCTTCCAGCGCAAGCCAGTTTCCATGAATATCTGAGAGAATGGCATAAGTTTTCATGCAGATGCTTCTTTTATCGGTATAAAATCAATATTGGATTTACTTCGAAATTAAATTATACAATTCAATCCAGATTAGGGTTCAACACAATTTCAATCCAACAGTTTTTTGCTAAAGCTGCTGCTAAAACAATTATTTTTATAAAGCAGCAATTAGTGTAAAGCCTGGTTAAGAAAATTATTTAGAGGATGAATTTTAGACAGATATTTGACCACGTTTTGCACTGCCGATTTTTCCATCAATTCTTTATCAGAAAATTGGTGCATGGCCGCAAAGCTTTTCAACTTTAATAAATTGATATACGGATGATCTGCCTCGTAGCCTTTCGGATTATTTTTTAATTGTTCCTGCCCGTCAAACGCAGAAAAATCACCGATAAAAGAAGCATCATTAACGATGGCGTTTAAAGCAGCACCATTATAATCTATTTCCTGGCGGATGGCTTTTAAATGGTCAGCCTGCGGCATCCAATAACCACCCCCGGCAAAAGAACTTCCCGGTTGTATGTGCAGGTAATAGCCCAATTCTGCATTGCCGCCCCCTGTTTTCAGGTTGATGCCAAAATTGGTTTTGTAAGGTGTTTTATCTTTGCTAAAACGGATGTCGCGGTAAATCCGCATCACACATTTTTTAGGATCAATATCGATATTGACCATCGGATCAATTTTCGAAAGCGGTTGAATTATTTGCTTCGTAAAATCAATTACATTTTCGCGGGCTTGCCCGTAGGCCGGTTTGTGTTCGATAAACCAATCACGGTTGTTGTTTTCCGCTAAGTTTTTTAAAAAATCAAATGTTCCGGCTTCAATCATTTTATTTATTCGGGCAATAAAACTCTAATGATCAGATATTAAAATAACTGTGCTAAAAGAAGCATCTGTAATTTCCAGGAAAACTTACGCAAAGGAGTTTTCAGGTTTCTGTTGATTTGATCAACTTAAAAAGCAAATTTAATTTAAGTTCAGCTTTTCGTTACGCATGTTCAGCTCAATGCTTTTACGCCTGAACCTTTTGTACCAGATATATCCTACCACTGCCACCGCGAGATAAGGGGCAGCAAGCAATACCATAATGCCTTTGTTTAAGCCATCTGCCTGCGTGTTGCCGCTGTTGTGCGAGGTTTCTACATTGGCTGCGCACATGGCACATTGTGCTTTTAACGGTTGTGTGCTTAAAAACAGCATCATCAGTACTAAACCTGCAAATATTATTTTAAAAGTTTTCATGAACTTGTTTTTATAGTGATAAAAGAAGCATTGTAATATCTAAACACACGTGCTGTTTTTATCATACAAAATTAATGTTAAAATTGGTAATAAGGCGAAATCAAGATATAAACTATCACACCGGTTACGGTAACATAAAACCAGATCGGCCAGGTCCAACGCACAATTTTTTTATGTTTAAGAATTTGATTTTGCAAACCAAAATTGAAACTAAATAAAACCAATGGTAAAACAATGGCTGCCAATATAATATGACTGATCAGAATAACATAATATACAAATCTTAAATTACCGGCTGCCATTTTTTCTGCGGAAGAAAGTATATGGTCGCCATTCAAATCACCGTACTTTGTTTCCGGAGCGAGGTAATGAAATAGGATGTAAGAAACCAGGAACAAAGAAGAAAGGACAAAAGCGGTAATGTTTATCCTTTTGTGCATCGCAATATTTTTTTGTTTGATAAAAAACAAAGAGAGCAGCAGTAAAATGCTGCAAGTACCGTTAAGCACGGCATTTAGCAAAGGCAGTTTATAAGTAAAAGAAGGCAGAACAGCCGGAACCGGAAGGATTTTTATGTTCAGGATCACGACAACCAGAAACACAAATATGGAAACCCCAATTATAAAACGAAAAATGAGCTTATCCTGAATATTGTTTGTTGTTGCCATTTTATTAATACAAGTTACTTTTGATTTTGCGTAATTCTTCTGCAATCAGCACTTTTATTTCATCATTTAGTTTTGACACTTCATTAAGAGAAGTTCCGTTGTAATAACCTCTTATCCTCTTGTCCTGGTCAATCAAAACCAGTTTTTCACTGTAAACATAGTCCTGTGGATTGTTATTGCCATTAACTGCCGTCAGCAGCATGCCTTTGCGGCTCAACGAATAAATGGTGGCAGTATCCCCGGTTAAAAATTTCCATTGCCTTTCATCCGCTTTTAATGAACTGGCATAAGTTTTTAAAATAGCTGCATTATCGGTTTCCGGGTCAATGGTGATCGAAACGAATTTTAGCATGGTATTTCTCTTATAGTTACCCGCCAGTTCAGCAATATTTTTGCTGATCTCATTACATAAGGTAGGGCAACGGGTAAAAAAAAAGTTGGCTACAATTACTTTTCCTTCAAAATTTTTTTTTGTGATGGGCTTGTTCTCCTGATCGTACAATTTAAAATCAGGAATTTGGTGATAAATGGTATCATAAATCACCTTTCCCCTTACTTTATGGAATGTTTGTGCTACTTGTTTCGGGCCATAAATGGGCAAGGGCTTGTACCTGTTTTTACCTTTGGCCTGAAGTAAATAATATAAAAATCCTGGCACTATCAGTATAAGTACCAGGATTACAAATCTTTTAACGGCTTTAATATCGAACATTAATGCCTGGTAAACAACCAGTAATTGCTTTCGTTGGTTAAAACAAGTATCAAACCAATAATAAATAAAGTTGGCACCAAGATGGTATAAGCCAAACCTACTTTTTCAAATCTTAAGTGCATAAAATAAGCAACTATGTAAAATGCTTTTGCCAAAGTAAGTGCTATGTATATCGGATTTGCTATTCCCTGTTTTAGGATATGGTGCGGAACCAAATATAAGGCAATCATAAATTCAATGGCTGTTATACCAAGCAAGACAAAGAACACTTGCCATATTTTATGTTTTGAAAGTGATTCATGATCTTCATCATGATGAACATTTGAAGGTTCTGTGCTCATAATACTATATTTTAATTGATTATACCAGATAAAAAAACGTAAACACAAAAACCCATACCAAATCTACAAAGTGCCAGTACAAGCCTACTTTTTCTACCATTAAGTAACTGCCCCGCTTTTCGTAAGTCCCTTTTATAACATTGGCCAGGATTATAATATTGATAATTACGCCGCTAAAAACGTGGAAGCCATGAAAGCCGGTTATCGTAAAAAACAAGTTGGTAAAATTAGTCCCTGTATCTAAACCGGTAGCGCTTTTAAACGGGTTGCTTCCCCACCAGGCACCTTCCTGATGTAAATGTGTCCACTCTAAAGCCTGGCAACTTAAAAAGATAATGCCACCTATTACTGTTAAAATCATCCAGTTCACTACTTCCTTTTTTGCATTCCGGTGGCCGGCTTCTACAGCCAGCACCATCGTTACCGAACTCATGATTAGTATAAAAGTCATCAATCCTACAAAAACCAATGGTGCGCCATGTTCTTTTATAAAAGGAATGGATTGAAATACTTCATCGGGCATGGGCCATGCTTTTGCACTAAAACGTAATGCTCCATAGGCAATCAGCAATGCTGAAAAAGTAAAAGCATCAGACAGCAAAAAGAACCACATCATCATTTTTCCGTATTCTATGGAAAATGGCGAGCGGCCTCCTGCCCAGGGTGTAGTTTTGATTCTGTCAATAGGTGCTGTCGTTGTACTCATCTAAGGTGTATATTTAGAATTATTGTTGATTCAAAAGTAAAAAAACATAAAGATAAATCCATAAAATATCTACAAAATGCCAAAAAATGGAAGTCATTTCTAACCGGAAGATGTTTTTAACCTGCGGGGCGTTTTTATAACTACCCGCCAAACTGTTGATCACCAATATTAAACCAGCAATAATATGAACTAAGTGAACGCCCGTAAATATATAGATAAATGATTGGGAAGCGTTAGGGTTAACTAAGTACACGCCCATCTTTACCAAAACGCTCCACGCGTAAAATTGCAGGCAAAAGAAGCTTATTCCCAGGATAAGGGTCAGCCATAAAAATTGCCGTTGTTTGTTAAATTGTAGTTTTTTTGCAGAACGAAAAGCCAAATACATGGTAACACTGCTTAACAGAATAACCATTGTACTGTATATAAAAGCATGGGGAAGGATGATCTTAATCCCTTTATTTGCCGAACCTTGTGTATAAACAATAAATCCACTGGTAAAAGCAGCAAAAAGCATGAAGGAAGTAATGATAAACAACCACATGTTGAACTTTTTGGGTTGAAGGTTTAACTTCTCTTTATTTTTTACCGACTGATTCATTTTCTTATTTTCCAACAAAATCAAATAATAATGCCAACTGGACTACAGGCAGGTAAAAGAAAGAAGCATACATTACTTTTTGTGCCGAACTGATGTCCTGCTTTAACAACAGGTTAAACGCAAAATATAAAAAAGCAAAACTGGCTATTAACGAAACAGCACCTACATATAAACCACCAAAGCCATAATAAGTTGGCAGCAAACTTACCGGAACAAGGACCAGGGTAAATACAAATGTGATCAATGCACTTGTTGCATCACGTTTACCTGTTGGCAGTAACCGGAAGCCCGCCAGCTTATAATCATCATCCAAAACCCATGCAATGGCCCAAAAATGCGGAAACTGCCAAACGAGTTGGATCCCAAATAATATTAGGGCAATGTAATCTATCTTTTCGTGTGCTGCAACATATCCAATTAAAGGAGGCAAAGCACCCGGAATTGCACCGATAAAAACGGCGACCGGTGATTTCCTTTTTGCCGGTGTATAAACAAAAGCATATAAAAAAATAGAAAATACGGAGAGGTAACCTGTTGTTAGGTTTAAATGGCCTAAAATATATGTACCTCCAATCCCCATAATTAGGCTAAGCACCAAAGCTTGCCCGTTAGTAATTTTACCAGATGGTAAAGGTCTGTCGGCAGTGCGGCGCATTAACTTATCCAGGTCTTTTTCTATAATTTCATTAAATCCATTCGCGGCAGCGGTAACTAAAAATCCGCCGATAATCAGCAATGCCCAGTTTTTCCATACAATTTCACCATTTACTTTGCTTCCGATTAAAAAAGAAATGGAAGCTGAAAATACAACCAGGAAAGTAAGGCGAAACTTGATCAGTTTAGAAAAATCATTCCAGGTCATACTTTCACTCCTGACGTTTCTGCCGAGTGAAATAAATTCAGCAATAAATAAAACTGTGCTCCAAACAATAAACTGGCCAACAAAATATGTGCGGCTTGTGCCACTGGCGGCAAAGACAGGTAGGTTAATGCCATGCCGGCAAATATCTGAAACATAATCAAGATAAAACTGATGCTCATGAGTTGTTGCTGAACCGAACTTCTATTGAAATTTTTACGGATAATAGCATACAATACAATATTAATTAAAACTACCAGCAAAGCTATGTTCTTGTGGTCAAGCAAAACCTTCCCTGCCCCGTTGATCCATTCCTGCCTGAAATTTCCTTTTATCCCTGCAGCATATTCATCTATCTTCTCCCTCACTTCCGTTCCTATGGTAATTTGTATAATGTCTAATAATAAAGCCCCACTAATTGTAACCATCAGCAATAAATTGGGATGAATATTTTTACCTGTTTGCAATAATTTCGACTTGTGTAAAGTATAAATACCAATGGCCAAAATACCTAATGCCAGGAGCATGTGTACCGTTACCACCCAGGGGACAAGGTTTGTGGAAACAACAATGGAACCTATCCATGCCTGCAAAGCAACTAAAAACAGGTTAAATACACTTAAAACAACAATTGCTTTGCTTATTTTCCAGTAGTAAAAGGAGTATAGGGCGGTTAGTAAAAGAAATATCCCTGTAATTGCACCAATCAATCTGTTGATATACTCTGTCCATGTTTTAGCCGGATTAAATTCTTCCTGCTGATAAGAACTTTGGGAAGTGTTTGATTTTATTTTGGAAGCCAGCGAAGCATAGCCAAAAGCATCCAACACTTTTGCAAAACGTAAATTCTTTTTTAACTGATGATCAACATATTGTGTACGGTAGTTTTCAGGTAATTGTGATACTTTTACAGGTGGGATATATTGTCCGAAACATTTAGGCCAGTCCGGGCATCCCATGCCCGAACCTGTACTACGCACAATACCTCCGGCTAAGATCAATACAAACAATGCAACTACAGACAGCAGATTGACAGACTGAAATTTTTTTTCCGACTTTGAATATTTCAAATTAATGTTAAAAACTAAAAGGCAGTTTAAAAGAATGTGCGTAATTTCTATGCTTCTTTTATCCCATAAAAATCAGTGCGTTATATTTTTTGTTATATGGATGCCTAAATACAAAAACCAATTTTATAGGGCTAAAAGAAGCATGTCAATTAATTCTGTCCCTATTTGATGAGCACTTCCTGCCAAGTTGTACTACATAGTTAAAACAGATTTCAGGGCATTTAAAAACAGACTAAATTCCTTAATAAAATATTCCCTACAGATAAAAAAATATAAATTGAAATACTATTTTACTTCCTGTGGATTTTGTTTCAGCCACTCTGTCTGTTCCTTTTCCATATCCGGGTCATCTTCAAAATCATGGGACAAATTAGAGGCCATGGTTTGAGAGAAAGGTACAGTTTGTGGGATAAAATCCTGATCATGTCCTGGCTTACTGTAATCATACGGCCAACGGTAAACTGTTGGAATTTCGCCCGGCCAGTTGCCATGGATTCGTTCTATAGGCGTTGTCCATTCCAGTGTATTTGCATTCCATGGATTCTGGGTTGTTTTCTTGCCTTTGAAAATGGAATGAAAAAAGTTAAATAAAAATGCCACTTGTGCCAATGCCGACGTAATTGCGGCCCAGGTAATAAAGGTGTTTACAGAAAGCCATTGCTTCATTGATTCAAATTCTGTAAAGGCATAATACCTGCGTGGCACACCGTCCAAGCCCATAAAGTGCATCGGGAAGAAAACTAAATAAGCACAAATAAAGGTTAACCAAAAATGCAGGTATCCTAACTTTTCGTCCATTAGCCTTCCAAACATTTTAGGGAACCAATGATAGACACCTGCAAGCATACCAAAAATAGCCGCCGAACCCATTACCAGGTGAAAGTGGGCAACAACGAAATAAGTGTCGTGCAAATTAATATCTATAGCAGCATTACCCAGGAATATGCCGGTTAAACCACCGGAGATAAAGAATGATACAAAGCCGATTGCAAACATCATTGCAGGGGTAAACCTAATATTTCCCCTCCATAATGTTGCCAGCCAGTTAAAGGTTTTTACAGCCGAGGGAACAGCAATAATCAATGTAGTGATCATAAAAACACCACCGATAAAGGGGTTCATACCGGTTACAAACATGTGGTGGCCCCATACAATGAAAGATAAAACGGTAATACCAATTATGGAATAGACCATGGCATGATAACCAAATATGGGTTTACGTGAATTAACAGCCATTACTTCAGAAACCAGGCCCATTGCAGGCATAACTACAATATAAACTTCAGGATGACCTAGGAACCAAAATAAATGTTCGAACAAAATCGGGCTTCCGCCTTCATTTGGTAATACTTGTCCATTTAAAACGATATCAGAAAGATAGAAACTTGTGCCCATGCCCCTGTCGAAAATCAGCAGTACTACACCTGCTACCAGTACCGGAAAAGATAATACACCTAAAATAGCAGTTAAAAAGAACGACCAGATGGTTAAAGGCATTTTCCACAAATCCATTCCTTTAGTACGCATATTTAATATCGTACTGATATAATTAATACCACCCATTAATTGAGAAGCGACGAACAAAACCATACTAGCAAGCCATAAAGTCATCCCCATTTCTGAACCTGGCATTGCTTTAGGTAAAGCAGACAGAGGCGGATAAATTGTCCAACCGCCGCCGGCAGGTCCTTTTTGTACAAAGAATGAACTTAACATGATTATACAAGCGGTAAAGAAAAACCAATAGGACAACATGTTTAGAAATGGGGAAGCCATATCACGTGCACCTAATTGTAACGGTATAAGTAAGTTACTGAATGTACCGCTTAAACCAGCGGTTAATACAAAGAATACCATTATTGTACCGTGTATGGTAACAAGTGAAAGGTAAAAATTAGGGTCTAAACGGCCTTCAGGGGCAAAACGGCCTAATAATGTGTGTAAAAATGGAAAAGCTGTATTAGGATAGGCTAACTGGATACGAAACAATATAGATAAAATCATTGCAATAACAGCCATCGTGATTCCCGTAATAAGGAATTGTTTGGCAATCATTTTGTGATCCTGACTGAATACATACTTTGTTAGAAAGTTTTCATGATGATGTCCGCCATGTTCATGAGTATCTTGATTGTGAACTGATACCGGATTATTAACTGTTAATGCTGTTGCCATAACCTCTTTTCCTTATAATTTGTTAAAAGCTAATTTATTTTTGATAGCAGAATCAGCTGGTAGTGTTGCCATTTTCAATTCCTTTTTTAACTGATCGTTCAGGTATGGTTTTTGTTTAGATAACCAATCCTGATATTCTGCTTCTTTTACCACCCTAAAAACTTTCTGCATATTGTAATGATTGCCACCACAGATTTTGTTACAGTATAATTTGTACTCAAAAGCAGGGTTATCCAATTTAGTACGCATTTCATCGGTTGTAACAGTAGGTACAAATTGAAAGAATGTTGGTAATCCCGGTACTGCGTTCATTTGTACCCTAAACCACGGTAAATAAAAGCTATGGATAACATCCTGCGCAATTAAGTTAATCCTGACTGGTTTGTTAACAGGAACCACAATTTCATCTGCAGCCAGGTCATCATAACTATTTCTGTCTTTAAAATCTACCCCAACTTTATTATTTGCAGAATATAACTTAAAATTTTTTAAACCTAATTTCCCGTCTCTTCCAGGATACCGGACTTCCCATGCAAATTGATGTGCTGTTATATCTAAGTTTAGTGCCGACCTTTGCTCTTCTACAGGAACATCCATCAAGCTCTTCCAGGTTATAGAACCAAAAACAACCAGAATAGTTAACACAATTGCAGGTATTACTGTCCAAAGCTTTTCAATCGTATTGTTGTGCGGAAGAAAATATGCTTTTCTAAGCTTGGAGCCTCGATAAACATAAGCAAAACCAAACAGTAAAATCTGTGTACCTACAAAAACTATAGTAGTGATGACCAATGTAATATTAAACATTTCATCTATTCTTGCCCCATGCCTTGATGCAGCCTCGGGAAGGATCATGCTGCCATGAACAGTATATTCCCAGTAAGCCCCGTATAACCCAACTAACAGAAATAACGCAAATGAAACAGCTATGATTTTATTCCAGTCCATCCCTTTTTTATTTTGGATCTGAAGTGTAAGATCATAAATTTTAAGAATACGGCCAATTACTGCTATTACAATACAAATCAGCAAAAAAACTAAAACATTATATGATATGCCCAACCACATGGTGTTGTCTGCCAAAGTACCATCTATTGTAGGTGCATTTACACTGGTGGGTGTACTGCCCTGGGCAGAAGCGTAATTTGTAACGAACAGCATTAATAAACTAATACCGCTAATCAATATTTTTGAGTAAACTGATCTTTTAAATTTCATTTCAAAAATTTTATAATTTTGCCGAGCCTCCAAATTTAACTTATTTTTAAATATGATGATTTAAGCTCTCTTCCAGGAAAGGGTGGTTTTTAGGAATAAGCGATGTTTTACTTAGAGTATTTAATATTAGAAAAGTAAATAAACCCACAAAACCCAAAGCTATTCCAACTTCTTCAAAACCAAACCCTCTTCCTGCTGCTCCAACTGTACCGGGCATAATCATCAGGTAATAATCAAGCCAGTGCCCGCATAAAACAACGATACAAACATATTTTAACAACGTAGTTGTTCTTTTGGCATCGCGCGACATCAATAACAACACCGGTGTACAGAAGTTCAATACTATGTTTAACCAAAACCAGGGCTTGAACTCCGGCTCCCATCTTTTATAGTAGTAAACACTTTCTTCAGGTATATTTGCATAATAGGTCAGCAAGAATTGTGCAAACCATAAGTAAGTCCAGAATATAGAGAAAGCAAATACGAGTTTACCTAAATCATGTAAATGATTATCGGTAACCCAGGTCATATAACCATTTTGCCTTAGGGTAATAACGATTATAGTTAATACAGCAAGGCCGCTAACCCACATGGCAGCAAAATTGTACCAACCAAACAAGGTGGAAAAGTAGTGCGCTTCTAAAGACATGATCGCATCAAAAGCGAAGATCGGAGTAGTAAAACCAAAAACTACCAAGAAGATAGCGGAAATTTTAAAGCTTTTGTTATAGTTCGACATGCCGCCTAACGTATCTTCATTTTTAGAGTATTTGATGAGCAGAGCACCAAACATGGAATATAAGCCTAACAATATAATAAGACGGGCAAGAAAAAATGGTATATTCAGATAAGCAGATTTACCAGCGATAAGGGCATCGTAATTTTCACTTCCTTTTACGCTTAACCCTGGAGTTGCCCAATGGCCATAAAGATAAGGTTCAACTATTTTTTTTCCTTCTTCCACAACAGTATGACTTGTGAATAAGCCTAACGTTATAACCGCAATTAAAATAAACGCCGCATAAGGTAAAACTTTTGTGTATGCCTGAGGAATACGGATAATGGATGCAGACCATCCTGCCTGCGACACATATTGGATAGCACAAAATAAAATACCCTGCATACATACACAGGTAAAATAATAGCTCATTAACAATAAATTTGCAAATGTGCGTTCGCCATGACCGGCTATAAATCCAAACGCAATAGTCAACAAACCGATTGCGATAGCTATTAAGCTATAGGTTTTAGCTTTCCCTGTAAATTCGAACTTTTGGTCGTAACTAATAGCTTTCATCAATTGATAGAAATTATAATTTTTGTAATTGGTGAACATATAACACTACTTTCCAGCGCTCGTCAGGAGCTAACTGAGAAGCATAAGAGCCCATAGCATTTAATCCATAAGTAATGGTATGATAAATTTTACCATCCGTAAGATCTTTCATAGCTCCGCCTCTCGATGAAGTACCTTTTGAATAGGAAGGAGGGGCAGGATAGCCATGCTGAACTACCAAGCCATCACCCTGTCCCTGAAGGCCATGACATGGGGAACAAAAGTGTTCAAATAGAATTTTGCCATCTGCCAGGTTTTTATTATCACTAATATATTTATTTACTACTTCTACGCTGGCTTTTTCATATCCGTCTTTGTTATTTGGATAATCGAATCGGACAAAACCTATTGGTATAGTACCGGCGGGAGGAACTTGGGCTGTTTTTCCATCTTTAAAGTTTGGGTTGGGCTGATCAGGATCATAAGCGATATGCTCGTACATATTTGGTGCATATTCCCAACCAGTGCTGCGTTTATCTTTACCACATGCGGTAAGTAAAACAGATACTACAATACCTACTGCAATTATACCGAGTACCTTAAACTTATTCATAGCTAACATATTTTCTGTCATTATGCTTAATTTCTACAGCACCTGCTTCTTTTAACAAAGAATCAATCTGGTCATGTGCAGTATTGGTTTTTGCGTTAATAGCAATTACAAAACGATCATCAGTAGCCCTTAAATCCATTACTCTCGGTGCACGGCCCGGAAAAAGGTGATTAGCATAAAAATAAGTAAAAACCATACCAAAAGAACTGAATAAAACCGTCCACTCAAAACAAATAGGTACAAAATCAGGAACTGCAAAATGAGGTTTACCGCCGATATTAATTGGCCAATCAAGCACAAGCATATAATATAGCATACTAAAAGCTACGGTACATCCTATACATCCAAATATGAAAGCAGCAACTGGTAAACGTGATTCTTTTATGCCCAATTTATTTTCAATACCATGTATTGGCATTGGTGTAAACACGTCATAAATTGAAATACCTTTTTCTTTAAGATTGTCGATACCTTTCATCATCTCATCAGGATCATCAAAGATACCAAGTATATATTTCGTACTGTTCATAATCAAATATTTTGGTATTCAGCTTGTTCCACGCTATCAAATTTTATTAGATTTTCCTTGTAGAATTCTGCCTGAGCAGGATCTATGTTTCCTTGTTTTAAGAGCTTTTTCTTTTCCTGCTCACTAGAACTTTTTAAAAGTAACTTTACTTCAGCCATTGCTACGGATGGCAGCACACGCAGGAACAGCAGGAACATAGTAAAAAATAAGCCGATTGAACCTATGAACAAACTAACCTCTACCCAAGTGGGATGAAACATTACCCAGCTTGATGGAAGAAAATCACGGTGTAAGGAAACAACAATAATAACAAATCTTTCAAACCACATACCTATGTTTACCACAATTGATAATACCCATGATAAAGCAATGTTAGTTCTTATGCTTTTAAACCACATCAATTGGGTCATAAGTACATTACATCCGTACATCATACAGCCAGCCCACCAATAAGGACCTATAAACCTGTTTAAGAAAGTATATTGCTCGTATTCACCCCCAGAATAATAAGCGATAAAAAATTCTGTAAGATAGGCTACACCTACGATAGATCCTGTTAAAAGAATAATTTTGTTCATAGATTCAATATGAAACATAGTAATGTAATTCTCTAATCCTAACACCTTACGTGTTACCAGTAATAAGGTTTGCACCATTGCAAATCCTGAGAAGATAGCTCCAGCAACAAAGTAAGGCGGGAAAATGGTAGTATGCCATCCAGGTTCAAGAGAGGTAGCGAAGTCCATTGATACAATTGTATGTACTGAAAGCACCAAAGGAGTTGCAACTCCTGCAAGTACAAGAGACACTGCTTCAAATCGCTGCCAGGTCTTAAGCGAGCCATTCCAACCGAACGACATCACTGAATATATTCTACGGCGCAAACCTGTTGCGCGGTCACGAATGGTTGCAATATCTGGCAACAAACCTGTGTACCAAAAAACCAGGGAAACGGAGAAGTACGTTGAAATAGCAAATACGTCCCAAACCAGTGGCGAGTTAAAATTTACCCACAAAGAACCATATTGATTAGGTAAAGGAAGTGTATAAAGTGCCATCCAGGGACGACCCATGTGCGATACAACGTAAGTTGCAGCGCATATAACCGCAAAAATAGTCATTGCCTCTGCCGAACGGTTAATCGAGTTACGCCAATTCTGACGAAATAGTAATAGTACAGCAGAAATGAGTGTACCTGCGTGCCCGATACCTACCCACCAAACAAAACCAGTAATATCCCAGGCCCAACCCACCGTTTTGTTTAAGCCCCAAGCCCCTATTCCGTACCAAAATGTATAACTTACTGCAAACAGCCATAACGTTGCCCCCGCAGATGCCAATGTAAAGCCTATCCACCAGGCTTTATTTGGCATATTTTCTACAGGCACCAAAATATCATCCGTTATTTTAGAATAAGTGATGTTATCACCGGTGATTAATGGTTCCCTGATTATAGATTCGTGATGAGATGACATACTTATTTTTAGTTAATTATAATTAAGCCACAGTTTCGTTAACATTTCTTACTTTAACCTGATAGCCAATTCCTGGCTGTACGTTAAGTTCTTCCAATACATAATAAGTGCGTTCACTTTTCAGCAGTTTAGCTACTTCTGATTCCGGATCATTAACATTTCCAAACACAATAGCATTAGTTGGACAGGTTTGCTGACATGCCGTTTTAACCTCTCCGTCTTTTAACGTCCTCTGGTCAATTTTTGCTTTAAGTTTTCCGCCCTGGATACGTTGAATACACATGGAACATTTCTCCATTACCCCACGAAAGCGTGTGGTAACGTCCGGGTTTAGCACCAACTGGACATGTTCGTTATTCAGATAATTATCAAAGCGGGAATCATTCCAGTAATTGAACCAGTTAAACCTTCTAACCTTGTACGGACAGTTGTTAGCACAATAACGTGTTCCTATACAACGGTTATAAGCCATGTGGTTTAACCCTTCTGAAGAGTGGACTGTTGCAAGAACCGGACAAACAGTTTCACAAGGCGCATGATCACAATGCTGGCAAAGCATTGGCTGATAAGTTACCGAAACATTGTCCAGGTTATCAAGCTTGTCAATTTCCTTTTCTTCAGTTACGTTTTCATTGCCTTCTTTAAAGCTGTAATAACGGTCAATCCGTATCCAGTGCATTTCACGCCTACGACGAACTTCATCACGGCCAACTACCGGAATATTGTTTTCTGCATTACAGGCAGCTACACAGGCACCGCAACCGGTGCATGCGTTTAAATCTATTGCCATAACCCAATTGTATTGCGGACGATCATATTCGTTCCAAAGGGTATAGGTTTTATGTTCTGCTTCGTGCCGGCCATTTGCAGAAGAAGGATCTTTTAAATACTTGTTAAAAGAAGTTTCGCGGATGATATTCCGCCCTTCATAAGAATGATGCGTTTGCGTTTGGGCTAAAATATAGACATCACCTGTTGTAGCAATTGTAGCAGGTGCAGCCGTTTGAAAAGTACCATTTTTGAAAGCATGGAAAGGAAAAGCGTTTTTACCAACCCCGCTTCCAACTTTTCCACTTAAGGTACGACCGTAACCTAAAGCCACTGAAACAGTTTGTTGAGCTTGTCCGGGCTGTAATAAAACAGGTAATTCGATAGAATGGTTTCCTGAAGAAACTTTTAGCATGTCACCTTCTTTTATGCCTAATTTTTCTGCAAACTTTGGTGCAACAGCGGCATAGTTATCCCAGGTAACCTTAGAAACTGTATCCGGAAGCTCCTGCAACCATGGATTATTGGCCCTTTTGCCATCACCTATGTTAACGTTTTGATAAATCTGCAGTTCAACGGCATTTGCCCCGCTTGCAATCAGTTGATTACTTCGGTTGACAATACTTTGTGCAACGCCAGTCAGATCTTTATTAAAAGTATAAGCAGCAGCCGGTAAATCTGCTGTTTTTATCAGGCCTTTTTGTAAAATTGTTTCCCAACCTGCCTGACCGCTAAGACCAGCCGATGGAAATAAATTTGTTTCCCAATTGTTCCTTACAAAGGAGTAATAATCTTTAACCGGATTATCAGACCAAATTAATAAGCTTTGCTCTGCCTGCCGGGTATTATAAACCGGGTTTATAGCTGGTTGAACAATGGTATAGTAATTTGCAAAAATATTGTCATCGCCCCAGGCTTCTAAATAATGATGATTAGGCGCTATAATCTGGCAAAGTGACGATGTTTCATCGCTTCGGTCAGCAAAAGAAACTTTTAACCTTACTTTAGAAAGTGCCTGGGTAAAATCCTTACTGTTAAAATAATCATAAGACGGATTTGCATCCATAAAAAACACAGCATCAACCTCGCCGCGTTTCATTTCATTTATAAATTCTACGAATTCTGCGTCATTGCCTGCATATTTATAATAAGGATTATCTAAATCTATAGTATTGCCATAACTTCCAAGCAGGGAATTGATCGCATTAACCAAAACCTGCATCGCTACATCATTACATCCGCATACCACCAATGCCCTGCCTTTTGCTGCCAATAGTTCTTTTGCTGCCAAATTTATAGCAGCATCCGTAGATTTATTATTTAATGGCTTTGAACCAGGAAGCGTATTGCCGGATAATGCATTATATAAATTTATTAACGCTAAGCCTTCTTCTGAAGGTTTGATCGAAATTCGGGTATCAGCGTTAGAACCCGTTAAGCTCATCCCAGCTTCAAACTGTACATGGCGCGACATCTTTTTCTTTTCTAAAGACGTGTGATTTCTATTGGTTACCCACTGGCCCATAAATTCAACAGGCGAAATCCAAGTTCCCAGGAAATCAGCACTAAAGCTTACGATTACATCTGCTTTTTCAAAATGGTAGTGCGGAAGGACTGCTTTTCCAAAACTATTTTGATTGCCCTGAATGATACCTGTGTAAGATATAGGGTCATAATTAATCAATTTTGTTGTAGGAAACTTAGCCGTAAACGCAGCAATAACTGCTTTTGTTGAAGGGCTGTGAATGGTGGATGCAACAATCCTTATTTTTTTACCGCCTGCCCCTATAGCAGCCAATTCCCTTTTTACAAACCCATCAACAGCTTCCCAGCTTGATTCATCATTTTTTAATAAGGGATTTTGTAAACGGGTTACATCATATAAATCCAAAACAGAAGCCTGGCCTTGTGCATCCAAACTACCCCGGCCGATTAAATCCTCCGGGTTTCCTTCTATTTTAATTGGCCGGCCTTCCCTTGTTTTTACCAGGATGGCCTGGCCGTTATAACCTGAAGTATAATAATTTGCAATACCCGGAGTAACTTCTTCCGGTTTAATCAAATAAGGAATTGATTTATGTACAGGAACTTTTTGACATGCAGCCAATGTTACTGCACCAACTCCAAATCCCAATGCTTTTAAGAAATCACGGCGCGGGGTTTTAGCAGATAACCCTGCCCCGCTTAATATTTCTTCTATTGGAAGCGGTTCAGCAAACTCACTTTTATTCATATTAATGAACCCGGGTGAATTGTTTAATTCCTCTAAACCTTTCCAGTACTTTTTATTGCTTTCCATTTAAGCTATGTAAACTGTAATTGTAATTGCTGTTTGTTTAAAAATCAATAATGACATTTGCCGCACTCAATGCCGCCTAAAGACGCAGCTGTAACTTTTTCACCACGTTTAATACGATCATGAACATCCGTCATACGGTCATAATAAGCATTGCCTTTGTAATTCACTTCAGTACGTTTGTGGCACTGGATACACCATTTCATAGTTAAAGGGGAATATTGGTAAACTTCCTGCATTTCCTGTATCGGGCCATGGCAAGCCTGACATTTAATTCCGCCAACTTTAACGTGTTGCGAATGGTTAAAATAAGCAAAGTCGGGCAGGTTGTGTATGCGTACCCATTGTATTGGCTTCGCTTTCGTACTATCGTATTTCTGAGTTTGGGGGTCGTAACCTAAAGCGTTGTAAATTTTTTGTATTTCCGGGGATTCTGTTTTAACCACTTTATGGCAGTTCATACAAACATTTAAAGAAGGGATAGAAGCATTCTTGGATTTGTATGCACCAGAGTGACAATACTGGCAATCAATTTTCATCGCTCCGGCATGTAATTGATGGGAGTATTTAATAGGTTGTACCGGCTGATAACCCTGGTGTACATTGGTATTCCAAAGCGTTACCCAGGTCCAGCTTCCCAAGCCAATTACCGAAGCAAGCACCACAAAAAAAACAAACTTTTTATTCTTTGCAAGCAACTTAACTGTTGCTAAACGATCTGCTGCCGGTTTCTCTGTATCTTCTTCAACCTCTTCAGGGAGCACACCTTGTTTTTGCAAAAGCAATCTTTCCAACGTACCGATTACACGGTTTAAAACCAGGATAATTAAAAATGCAATAACAATTACACCTATTAAACCAAACAACATCACATCGCTTGGGCCGGCATCAGCAGTTGTACCAGAACCTGATGCACCACCCGCAGGGGTAGCTTTTGCAGCTTGTACTTTCTTCCACTGATCTTTTACATATCCCAGGATATCTTTTACATCCTGATCGCTCAGGTTTGTAAACACACTCATCTGCGACTGGTTGTATTCATTATAAATAGTGAGTGCTTTCGGATTTTTTGCAGCAATAAGTGCCTGGTTGTTCTGGATCCATTTGATCAGAAAAGCTTCATCAGGTTCCGAAGAAATGGTTGGGCCTAAAGCCGGTCCGGTCATCCGCACATCAATTTTATGGCAGGAGCCGCAATTGCTGCTTTTGAACAAAGCCTCACCTTTTGCCGGGTCTTGTGCATATGCAGCAGCTTGTATCAGAACAAAACCCGCAACAATGAATAGTACCCTTGAAACTTGTTTTAAAATCAATGAGACATTCCTCATAGTATATATTATGCTTTAAAAGTAATTGAAGGACCTGAATAGTTAAATCAAGACGTATCCCTACTATTTCCAGTTCACAAAAGTATAATTTATAAAAATATCACTGACAAAGTGATGACTGATTGTGTCAATTTATATCCATTCTAAATAAAAGAACAAAATGCCTTTTTTGAACTGATCAAACTAATTTTTGCGAATAGTTTTTACGCCGATGCTTCTTTTACACCTATAAAATTTGCATATCTAAACTATTGTTTTAGAACCCACGAGAAAATTAACGGAACTACAATAGTTGCATCAGATTCTACAATAAATTTAGGTGTATCTATAGCTAATTTCCCCCAGGTGATCTTTTCGTTAGGCACTGCGCCCGAGTAAGAACCGTAAGAAGTGGTCGAATCAGAAATTTGGCAGAAATAACTCCAGAACGGGATATTCTCCATCTCCATGTCCTGGTAAAGCATCGGTACCACACAAATTGGAAAATCCCCGGCAATTCCACCGCCGATCTGGAAAAACCCGATTCCTTTTCCGCCAGAATTTTTCACATACCAGTCGGACAGCCAAACCATATATTCAATCCCGCTTTTCATGGTGGAAGCTTTGATTTGGTTTTTAATTACGTAAGAAGCAAAGATGTTTCCCATGGTAGAATCTTCCCATCCGGGTACCACAATCGGCAGATTTTTTTCGGCAGCGGCCAGCATCCAGGAATTTTTCGGGTCAATCTCGTAATACTGCCCCAGCTCGCCGCTCAGCAAAATTTTATACATGTATTCGTGCGGAAAATAACGCTCCCCTTTATCTTCGGCATCTTTCCAGATCTGAAAAATATGTTTTTGCAATCTCCTGAAAGCCTCTTCTTCAGGGATACAAGTATCGGTAACACGGTTGTAATGATCTTCCAGCAAATCCCACTCGTCCTGCGGGCTTAAATCGCGATAATTTGGTACGCGTTTGTAGTGCGAATGTGCCACAAGGTTCATAATATCTTCTTCCAGGTTTGCCCCAGTGCAGGAAATAATGGCTATTTTATCCTGACGGATCATTTCGGCCAGGGAAATCCCAAGTTCTGCAGTACTCATCGCGCCAGCTAATGTTACCATCATTTTGCCGCCTTCCAGCAAATGGGTTTCATAACCTTTTGCCGCATCAACCAGCGCAGCAGCATTAAAGTGCAAATAATTTTTTTCTATAAATTGAGATATTGGCCCTCTTTCTGTACTCATCACCGTATAAATAATTTTTTCAAAAATATACATTTTACCGGAACAGCCTTGCAATCCTTTTAATAAGATCAAAATTGATGACCATGCTTCTTTTATGCCTGTAAAATCAGTGTTTGTATTTCAATAACTATAGGAAGCATACTGTTTTTAAGGGCATAAAAGAAGCATGAAAAATATGTTGAACTGTTTTAAACAAGCTCTTTGGAATACTTTAATGAATATAATCAGCCTGTACAATTGCCGGATCAGCTATCTTCGCATCATTATTTCATGAAACGAATACTGTTTTTACTGCCTGTTTTTTTGTGTGCACAATTTGCAACAGCACAATTCAGGTCTGTCAGAAAGTTTTTTTTAGAAAAAGACAGCAGTAAAAGAAGCAGCCTGCTGCCTTTGCCGCTGGTTGCTTATTCGCAGGAAACTGGTTTGGAGCTTGGTTTTGCGGTTTTGTATTCTTTTTATTCGGATACTTCCAACCACAATACCAAAGTGTCTAACTTGTATTTTCCGGTTTCTTATACGTTCAAAAACCAAAGCCGCATCAGTTTAAAAACAGATTACTGGCTGCCTAAAAACGCTTACCATTTAACTGCGGATGTTGGCTACTCCAACTTTCCGTTTAATTTTTACGGGATAGGGAACGATACACGCAGTATCAATAAAGTTCTGCTCACACAAAAACGGTTTCATGTGATTGCCGGTGCAGAAAAAGCTGTTTTTAAACATTTTTTTGTTGGATTGAACGCAGATTACGAAAACTATTCTTTTAAAGACGAACTCCTTAATTCCAACATTCCTGGCAAGCAAGGAGGCGGAAGTTTGTTTTACGGGCCGAGTTTGATTTTTGATGGCCGCAACACCAATACTTACACGTTAAATGGTTTGTACGTGAATTTAAACGGCGGACTGGTAAGTAACATCAGCCGGACAAACTACAACGGTGGTTATGTAAACTTTGACTTCCGCCAGTTTAATTCAATCAGCAAAAAATTGGTTTTGGCTTTTAACGGAAGTTACCAATTTACTACCGGCAGCAATACGCCGTTTTATTTATTGCAAACTTTGGGGAACGACCAGCTGATGCGCGGTTATTACGGAGGCCGTTTTCGGGATAAATACATTATTGCCTTACAATCAGAATTGCGTTACCGGATGAGCGACAGGTTGGCCGCAGTTGGTTTTGGCGGAACCGGAACGGTTTACAATTCCGTATTCACTTTCAATCAATTAAAACCCAATTATGGCGGCGGTTTGCGTTACTTTTTTGATGTAGAAAAAGGCATCAGCATCCGTGCAGATTACGGTGTGGGCGAGAAACCGTCAGGCGAAAAAAGGCAGTCCGGTTTTTATTTAAGTTTGGGCGAAGCTTTTTAGGTGGTAAAAGAAGCAATAACTAATTAAGCCTCTTAACCCCTCCTTTTGGGGTAATCTCATAAGCAAAAGGCCGCTTTTCCATAATAGCTATCCGGCTAATTTCTTTCCAATGCTTTACCATCAATCCTAGCATGCAATATTGTATTCCATTCTTCGATTGTGGTTTAAAGTAAAACATGCCTAACCCGTACTGCTTGCATAATTCATGTTGGCTTTTAATCCGGTGAATATTATAATCCTGCGTTATTACACAAGCATCTGTTTGTCCGGCAAGTGGTATCCATTCTTCATCTTTTGCACCCCTGCCAAATTTATCTTTGACAGACTCGACATAAATAGGTTGTTTTAATTTGATATTTTCTGGTGCTTGCAGAATTTGAAAACCTTTAGCAAGATAAGGCGACATATTTTCATCAATATATATCGTCATGCAGCTTTGCAGAATTCAATTGCGTCATTTACTTCCTGCTCTGTCACTTCATAAACATGGGCAATAAAATCAATAGGCTCACCAGCCTTGAATAAAGTATAAAGCGTTTCAGGATATATATTAGTATTGAGTATTACAGGCTGCCCGAATTGATGATCAGGATCTACAATAATATGCTTTTCTTTACCTAAAGGCCACAACCTCCCTGCAAGGGAATCTTCATTAAAATCAATGTTTTTAAAAAATAGCTTTACAAATTCGATGTTAAATTGCCTGTGCACATCTAAACTGTAAATTACTTTGTCTCCTTCGCTAAAGTAGATTTTTTTAGTATCAGTACTAATTTTTGATAATATAAATTTAGATGCAAAAGGATAGGGCGTTTTAAAAATATTGCCCAATGTTTGGTGTGCTTCAATAATTGCTTTTGTAGGAACGCCAGCTTCATTCAATTTCAAGCAAATGCAAAGTTCTACCAAAGTATAAAAATTTACTGCACGACTGTCGCCACTTTGCCAAGAATAACTTAGGTCAAAATTTTGGGCTAATTTCTTATCCCAGTATTCTTTAATCCATCTATTAACTTTAATTACTGGAATTTTCAAAATATGTGCTATATCAGGAACAGTATATATTCCTAAGCCTAATTTTGGTCTGTTTATAATATTTTGAATCAACGGGATGAGTTCTTAAGAAAAACAATATATATCTTTTTATAAAGGACACTATACGAATATACCAATCCTTACTACAAAGAAAAGTTTTTTAACCGATAAAAGAAGCATTAAAACTTCACCTTAAAATTCTCTTTAACCTGGTCTTTTTTAAAAAAAACCAACCCGATCCAAAACAGATCAACCGTTACGGATACTTGCGGATGTTCACCAATCTTTCTCCAGGCCACTTTCATGCCTTCACTCCAATAAATGTCATCAAAAACAATAACGGTTTTATCATAAGCTTTTGGCAAAATCCAATCAAAATATCTTAAGGTTGCTTCTTCGGTGTGGTTGCCATCAATAAAAACAAAATCAATGCTGCTCGTCCTATCCAAAATTTCCGGCAAAACTTCATCAAAATTTCCAACAAGCAGGCTGATGTTTTTGGTTTCCATCACATCAAAGTTTTTGGCCGCTACATTGGCAATTTCCTGGCAGCCTTCAATCGTTGTTAATTGTGCCGAAGGATTTGCCTGATTTAAATACAAAGAAGTTATGCCCAGGCAGGTCCCCAGTTCGATCAGGCTCTGCGGTTTTAAATGTGCAACCAGTCGGTAGATCAACTGTGCCAAACGCGGTGATTTCAAAGCGTTCTTTGCAATCGTGCCTACTTCTTTTACCTGGCTTTTATTGAGGTGCGAACCTGCCCCCAAATCAACCACGGTAACTTTGGTTTTACTTTGAAGCAACTGCTGCCTAATCTGCTCTATTGGCAGATAATCGGTTTTGGCACTAAAATCGTAAATTACATTATCGATAAGCCCATATACAAATGGCGAATGTACGCCATGCCTGTTCTTTGCCGTAAAATAATGAATAAGATAATCGCTGGCGAATTTCCAGTTGAACATACGCCAAAGATAATTTATATTTGAAATAATTGTTGTTTTAAACCGGTCTCTTTTATGATCAATCCATCACAAATAAACTCGTTGGTAAAATTATTGGACGATCCCGATCAGGAAATATTCAACCACGTACACCAGAAACTGTTTTCTTATGGTGCCGAAGTGATCAGCCATTTGGAAGCGGCCTGGGAAAGTGCTTTTGACCCTGTTTTGCAGGAACGCATTGCGCAATTGGTGCACGAAATACAATTTTCAAGCTTAAAAAACGATTTAAAATTATGGTGCCAAAGCGGTGGTTTTGATCTGCTGCGGGGAGCACTCATCATCAATAAATACCAATACCCGGATCTGGACGAGCAAAAGATCATCAATCAGATTGAAGCGATAAAACGCGATATCTGGCTACAGATGATTTACGAATCCAGTGCTGTAGAAAAAATAAAGCTGATGAACCACATTTTTTACAACATTTATGGTTTCAGCGGCAATACGGCCAATCACCAGGACCCGCAATATTCTTACCTCAGCCAGGTAATGGAAATGAAAAAGGGAAATCAGACTTCGATGGCCGTTATTTACTCGGTTATTGCACAAAAGCTGGATGTTCCGGTTTTTGGCGTGAATTTGCCGCAGTATTTTATTCTGGCTTATGTAGATGAAAACGAACAGGCGGAAGCAGAAAACGGCATTATTTTTTACATTAACACGTTTAACAAAGGTTTTATTTTTGGGAAAAGGGATGTAGATATGTTTTTAAAACAGCTCAACCTGAAACCCGAACCGCAGTATTACGAACCCTGCAGTAACCAGGAAATTATCAAACGGATCATCCGCAATTTGATCAGTTCTTATGAAAACTCCGGATTGCCAGAAAAAGTTACCGAGTTAACAGAATTGCTGCGGATTGCCAGCGAAGAGCATACACATTCTTGAGGGAGGAAGTTAAAGGCGAAAAGGCAAAAGGTGGAAAGCTAAAGGGTAGAAAACGATGCAAACCTTTAACCTTTCATCCCTTAACCTTTCCGCCCCTAATTATTCCCGCCAAATTCCATTAAATAAGCTTTCAGGAAATCATCCAGATCGCCATCCAAAACGGCTTGGGCGTTGGAAGTTTCGTAACTCGTTCTTACGTCTTTCACTAATTTATACGGATGCAAAACGTAGTTACGGATTTGAGAACCCCATTCGATTTTCATTTTTGCGCCTTCAATGGCGTTGGTAATTTCCATCTGCTTGCGCAATTCCGCTTCGTACAACTGCGATTTTAATAATCTGATCGCGTTTTCCTTATTCTGTAATTGCGAACGCGATTCCTGGTTTTTGATGATGATGCCCGAAGGTTTGTGGTACAAGCGGACGGCCGTTTCCACCTTGTTCACGTTCTGGCCGCCTGCACCGCCCGAACGGAAAGTTTCAAACTCAATATCTGCCGGGTTTACATCAATTTCAATCGTGTCGTCCACCAAAGGATAAACATAAACAGAAACAAAAGAAGTATGGCGTTTGGCATTGCTGTCAAATGGGGAAATACGCACCAAGCGGTGCACGCCGTTTTCGCCTTTTAAATAACCATAGGCAAAAGTGCCTTCAATTTGCAGCGTTACTGTTTTTATACCGGCAACTTCACCTTCCTGGAAATCTTGCTCGCTTACTTTATATCCATGTTTTTGGCTCCACATCACATACATCCGCATCAGCATGGCTGCCCAGTCGCAGCTTTCCGTTCCGCCTGCGCCCGCCGTGATCTGCAAAACCGCATTCAACTGGTCTTCATCCGCCGAAAGCATGTTCTTAAATTCCAGGTCTTCCAGCAGTTTTAGCGTGGTGCCGAATTGCACATCTGCTTCTTCATCCGTGGCGTCGCCGCTTTGGTTCATCTCGTACATCACTGCCGTATCTTCCACCGAAGTTTCTACGGCTTTAAAAGCATCGGTCCATGTTTTTTTGGTTTTCATGGAAGCCAGTACTTTCTCTGCTTTTTTAGAATCATCCCAGAAATCGGGCGCAAGGGTAATGTCTTCTTCTTCTTTTAAACGATAAAGTTTGGTTTCAACGTCAAAGATGCCTCCTTAGGGAAGTTACCCGATCCCTCAAGTCTTGAACTTGTTCTTTTGTCATGCCGCAAAGATAGAAATTTTGATTATGTGGAAAGAGCTCAGCAAAATGTCAATTTTATGGTGATAAAAGAAGCATGAAACTTTCTTTAATTATTGTAGCGTATTTTTCCTTAGCTTCGTATGGCTTAATGATAAACCTAAAATAATCCGTCATGAAACAAAGCATGCTTCTTTTATCGGTACTTTTTGCTTTTTTTTCAACTTCATGCAGGAAAAATTCGATTGCAGTTGAAAATATCAGCGCAACTATTGTTGGAAAATGGAATATCGTAAATGACTCTACTTTTATTGGAGTTGGCATCAACAATCATCCGGTAAACTATGCAGGTCAAACCGGAGATTATTTTGATATTAGAAAAGATGGATACATTTATATGAAAGAAGGTACAACTTTAGATACTTCGAGTTACAAACTAACTTCAGGTACTACAATATTAACTCCTTCTTTTGGCATTACGTTGAACGGGGTGACAGAAGTAAGCCACATCACCAATCTGTCGGCTCACAACGCAACAATCACTGCTCCTACTAAATTAACTCCCGGAGGTATATTTGGAAGAAAAGTGAATTTAAACAGATAATACACTGCTTTTGATTTTTCCGGGAATTACTCTTGTGGTTAACACTCGGGTGAGACTTTAACTATTCCAGACTTTTCGGACTTCCTGTCTTTCCAACTTTCCTTCCTCCTCAAAAACTATTCAGAACAATTTCCGCATCTGTTCCCTTTTAATATTAGTTTTGAACTAAAACCAAGAACATGTTACCAAAGATAAATTTCACCGAAACAGAAGCTTTCCGTTACCTCTCTGATTACTTTCCGTACATGGAAGAGCAACAAATGAAAGATTTGTTTGCCGCAGACCCGGATCGTTTTAAAAAATTCTCCACCACGTTTGAAGATATCTTGTTTGATTTCTCCAAAAACCGGGTGGATGACAAGACGATAGCACTTTTAATGCAATTGGCTAAAGAATGCAAGCTAAAAGAAGCCATTGAAGCGATGTTTTCGGGAGAGAAAATCAACGAAACCGAAGGCCGCGCCGTTTTGCATACCGCTTTAAGAAATGTAACCAATAAACCGTTAACCATTGACGGCGAAAACATAACCGAAGAAGTAAATGCGGTTTTAAAACAGATGGAAATTTTTTCCAACGCGGTTATTTCGGGCGAGTGGAAAGGTTACACAGGCGATAAAATTACAGATGTGGTGAACATTGGTATTGGTGGTTCTGATCTCGGTCCGGTGATGGTAACCGAAGCGTTGAAATCTTATAAAACCCGCTTGAAGCTGCACTTTGTTTCTAATGTTGATGGCACGCAGATTACAGAAATCCTGAAAGGTCTTGATCCCTCCAAAACATTATTTTTAGTAGCTTCCAAAACTTTTACCACGCAGGAAACCATGACGAACGCGCATACCGCACGCGACTGGTTTATTAAAGGCGGCGGAAAAGACGAAGACGTGGCCAAGCATTTTGCTGCTTTATCAACCAATGCCAAAGCTGTTGAAGCTTTTGGCATCGATACCAAAAATATGTTTGTGTTTTGGGATTGGGTTGGCGGCCGTTATTCTTTGTGGAGTGCCATTGGCTTGTCCATAGCTTTAAGTATTGGTTTTGATAATTTTAAAGAACTCCTTACCGGCGCACATGCAGCCGACGAGCATTTTAGAAATACGGAGTTTGAACAAAATATTCCGGTAATGCTGGGCGTACTGGGTATTTGGTACAATAACTTTTTCGGTGCAGAAACAGAAGCGATTTTACCTTACGACCAGTACATGCACCGTTTTGCCGCTTATTTTCAGCAGGGCGATATGGAAAGCAACGGGAAACACGTGGACAGGAATGGGAATATCGTGGATTACTCGACCGGGCCAATTATTTGGGGCGAACCCGGAACGAACGGGCAGCATGCTTTTTACCAGTTGATCCATCAGGGGACTAAAATAATCCCTTGCGATTTTATTGCACCTGCACAAAGCCATAATCCAACCGGCGATCATCACCCGATCTTGCTGTCCAACTTCTTTGCCCAAACCGAAGCCCTAATGAACGGCAAAACCGAAGAAGAAGTAAAGGCGGAATTAAAAGCTTCCGGAAAATCTGCCGAAGAAATTGACAAACTGGCTCCCTTTAAAATTTTTGAAGGCAACCGGCCAACCAATTCTATCCTGCTTAAAAAAATTACGCCGCGTTCTCTGGGCAGTTTAATCACTTTTTACGAGCATAAAATATTTGTGCAGGGCATCATTTGGAACATTTTCAGTTTTGATCAATGGGGCGTAGAACTGGGCAAACAACTGGCCGTAAAAATCCAGAAAGAATTAAAAGGCGATGAACCCGTTTCTGATCATGATTCTTCTACAAATAGTTTGATCAATCAGTATAAAGAGTGGCGGTAAAATTATCCTTATAAAAGAAGCATCTGTAATTAATGTTGCAGATGCTTCTTTTATCCCTACTTTTCTCATAAATAATCTGTATTTTCATTCTTTATAATTTCCTATTCTGAAACCATGGCATTACAATTTATCCAAGATAACAAAGGCAACACAACTGGCGTATTTATCCCAATTGAGGAATGGCAAGATTTAAAAGCACAATATACCAATTTGCAAAAAGAAGAAGCTGAAAATGCAGCAGAACTTACTTCATGGCAAAAACAAGTAATTGATGACCGCTTAAATGACTATTATAACAACTCAACAGATGTAGCAAACTTTGATAAAACCCTTGATGATATTGAAACGGGTTTATGAGTTATTCTTTTGTAAACAGGCCTGCTGTTAGTAATGATATTATTGACGCTGTTGATTATTATAAAAACATCAATCCCCAGCTTGCCAAACAGTTTCTGGCTCGTTTAAGGGAAGCTAAAACATATATTGACAAATCTCCACTTGGATTTCAAATAAAATATAAAGAGGTAAGAACACTATTGCTAAGACAGTTTCCATACCACATTCATTACTTCGTTGATGAAACTAAAAAACAAATTGTGATTCTTGCCATTATTCATGCGTATAAAAATCCTGCTGGTTATACTTATAGAAAATAGCTATCTCTGTTAGCTATTCTTTACCAATGATTTTAATTGATTAGTATAAAAAGTGGCGGTAAAAATTATCCTTATAAAAGAAGCATTTGTGATAAAAGTTATGATGCTTCTTTTACACACCTTTTTTCACAAACTCCACCTGGAAGAAGTTCAAGGAATTTATTTTTCTAAAAGTAATTGCTCAACTTCTGCTTGTAATGCAGGGAGATGGTTTACAACGGCAGCTTCTTTTCCTGAAGAATCATAAAACAGGCAACTTATTCAGGTTAATACTTTCCGCTAAATATGGGTTATTTAAGGTCTCTTCTGCCACGAGTTCCACGTCTGCTTTTAATAAATCCTATAAGGCATAAAGAAGTTTAAAATAGTTGTTACCATAAGTTTCAAAATCCATATTTGGGGAAAAACGGATGAGAAAATCTACATCACTGTCGGGTTGCATATTACCAATTGCGGCACTTCCAAAAAGATAAGCCCGTTCTACACCTTAAAGGCGCATAAGCTCCTGTATTCGTAAGAGGTTATTTTCAATTAAAGGCTGCATATGGGATAAATTTTATTTAAGATACTTTTTCTATAAGCCCCTCTCCCGTGGAGAGGGGTTGGGGTGAGGCTTTATTTTTTCACAAACTTCACCTGGTATAAATGCGGCCATTTTTTACCCGTTACAAAAATTCGGTTGGTTTTGGCATCATAGGCAATACCGTTTAAAACATCTGCATTTGGGTTTCTATTAGGATATAAATTTGTTAAATCTATTTTTTCTAAAACAGCTCCGGTTTTTGGGTCAATCTGTAAAATATCATTTGTTAAATAAACGTTGGCGTACAATTTCCCATCCACATATTCAAGTTCATTAATGCTATCAATCGCTTTCTTATCGTCATATACATCAATAAAACCGATTTGACGATAGGTATCTTTGTCTAAGAACCAAATGCGGTTAGTTTTATCATCCATGTACAATTTCTTCCCATCAAAGCACATTCCCCAGCCTTCCACACCAACGTTATTATTAAAGGTATTAAGAAGTTTAAACGAGTTTTTATCATAAACATATCCTATTTTTTCTTTCCATGTCAGCTGTATTATTTTATTCCCAACAATAGAAATTCCTTCAGCAAATACCGTAGGATCAACCATTACCTTTTGCAGTACTTTCCCTGTGTTTAAATCTGTTTTTCGTAAACTGGATTGACCGTTAGCCTGCTCACCTGAAGGTGGTTTCAAATAGCCTCCGCCACTTTCATACAAATAACCATCCTGGTAAAGCAATCCTTCCGTATAACAAGCCGTATCATGCGGAAATACTTTTTCTACTTTGTAAGTCAGTTCTTCGGGTGCTTTGCCCGCCAGCAAAACAATATTGGTAGTAACAGGCGTAGCGGTTTTGCCCTGATAGGCAGTAGCTGTCAATTGTTTTACACCGAGCGGAAGCGTATCTGTTTTTAAATCAAAAGCAGATAAATCCTTTTTTACACCCAACCTGGTATTGTCCATTTGGTAAACTACAGAATCAACTTTATAACCATTTGGCGCTGAAACTTGTAAAGACACAACTTTTCCTGCCGGTAAATTGCTTCCCGCTTCCGGAGTGATACTTAAAGTGCTGCTTTCTTCCTGATTAGTGGATTTATTACGGCAAGCATACAGACTTAAAACGGCGCAAAAACTAAAAATTATAAACTTTTGATTCATGAGATTTGATTAATTAGGATCAGGCCAGAAAGCATCCTGAATATGGTTTAAACGGTAATTACCCTGCTGATCAAACAAAATAGCGATAATATCAAAACGTGCTTCCCCGTTAAAACCCATCAGTTCTATAAATTCATCCGCAGCACTTACCAGCAGTGCTTGTTTCGCGGCATCTACAAAATCTTCCGGCTCGCCAAAAGCATTTCCGGTGCGCGTTTTCACTTCCACAAAAATGATGGTTTTGTCGAGATATGCAATTAAATCTACTTCTGCTTTGCCAAAACGCCAGTTCTCGTCTAAAATTTCATAACCCACAGCTTCCAGATGTTGTTTGGCCAGCTCCTCGCCTTTTCGGCCCAAGTTATTGTGTTCTGCCATTATTTTAAAATCACAGAACCCAGAAAATCAGAAATGCTTTTTTCCACTTTTTTCATATGTTGATATTTATTGAGCAAAATATCAACGTCGCCATTAGAAGTTGTTTTTTGTAATTCTCTGCGGATGCCTTCCAAAATTTGGTCAACTTTTCTTTTTTTGAGATGGAAGATGGCTCCCAGAATTGTTGCTTTCATATTGTCCTGCTCATCCGAAACCAAAATTTTATGCTTCCCGTACCAGTTTTCACTTAAAACATATGGCGTGGAAACCATAGAAACAGCCAGATCGGCAACGGAACGATCCGGGTGATGAATAAAAAACGGTTCATCCGGCAATACACCTTTTTCCAGTTCCTGCTGATAGATCCCGACTACATTTTTACTTTCCGGGTTTTCAAATTCCACATCACTTAGTTCGGCAATCATAAACGGACCAATGTACGTGTTGGCAATGCCGTCCCAATCGATCATTTTATTGCCGTAGGTAATAAGCAGGCGCACAATTTCTTTTTCCTGCGTATCTTCTGTAACGGATACTGTTTTTACCGGTATAATTTCGGTGTCGTCGGCTGGCGCAATTGGTTTTGGAGAAGCCTGGTCCTGCTTTTTGGATTTGGCCAGCCGCATTTTGTTCAGCTCGGTCAGCAGCGAGCGCTCGTCCATTTGCAGCAACGAACTGCATTCTTTCACAAAAACCGAAGCTTTGATCGAATCCGGAATTTTGGCAATGCTTTCCACCACTTCCCGGATGACCTCTGCTTTTTTTATCGGATCATTTCCCGCATCTTTCAGCAACGTGCTTGTTTTATACAGGATAAAATCTTTTTGATGCTGATCGATGTACGTTTTAAAAGCATTCGTACCGACTTTCCGCACGAAAGAATCCGGGTCGTGGCCATCCGGAAAAGTAACTACTTTTACGTTCAACCCTTCTTCCAGGATCAAATCCAAACCCCGCAATGCTGCTTTTATGCCTGCTGCATCTCCATCATACAAAATCGTAATGTTTTTGGTGGAACGGCCGATCAAGCGGATCTGCTCAACGGTTAAAGAAGTACCGGAAGAAGCCACTACATTTTGAATCCCGGCCTGATGAACGGAAATCACATCGGCATAACCTTCCACCAAGTAACAGTTGTCTGTTTCGCGGATAGCTTTTTTGGCGAAGTACAAACCATAAAGCAGGTTGGATTTATGGTAGATCTCCGATTCGGGCGAGTTGACGTATTTCGGAACGCTTTTATCGTTCTTCAGCGTTCTTCCGCCAAAACCAACCACACGGCCGGTAAAACTATGGATCGGGAACATCACACGGCCACGGTAACGATCATACAAACTACCGTTATCGCGCTTAACCGACAGGCCGCTTTCCAGCAAAAATTCTGTTTGGTAGTTTTCTTTTAAAGCCTGGTTGCTAAAAGCGTCCCAGGCATCAGGCGAGTAACCCAATTCAAACTTGCGGATCACATCTTCCCTAAAACCTCTTTCTTTAAAATAACTTAAACCGATGTTTTGTCCTTCGGGTGTTTCCAATAAACTTTGCTGAAAAAACTTGGCCGCAAAAGCAGTAACCACCATCAGGCTTTCGCGGCGGTTGTATTCTTCTATATTTTCCGGTTTTTGCTGATCTTCTTCTACCTCGATATTATACTTTTTGGCGAGCCATTTCAACGCTTCGGGATACGTGAACTTTTCGTGCTCCATCAAAAAAGTAACCGCAGAGCCGCCCAGCCCGGAAGAGAAATCCTTGAAAATGCCTTTAACCGGCGAAACGGTGAAGGAAGGCGTTTTTTCGTTGGCAAAAGGCGATAAACCCACATAATTGGCGCCGCGCTTTTTCAACTGCACAAACTCGCCGATCACTTCCACCACATCTGTAGCTTCAAAAATTCGGTCTATGGTGGTTTTGTTGATCATCAAAAACAAAAATATAAACTTTTATTCCAGTTATTCCAAAATGAAATTAAAGTGTTGATAATTAAAATTAGTTATTAGGGGTATAACTGGGAAAAAGAATTATCTTTACCAAGAATTTTAGTAATGGGTGTTGGCTTACTACCTTAATATATCTTAGATAACTACGAAGTACACGAATGGAAACACGCATGTGCAATTATGCAAGCTGATTTCCCTGATGAATGGCATGACTTACTTGAATTGCTACAAGAATTTAAGCTATGTAAAAGCTGGATTACTCAAGGTGGGGGTAGAAAGTCGAAAGTTTCAGAAGCTATTGATGCTTTTTTATATCGAAGAGGCTGGGTTGAGAAGAAATTTGATACTTCAGTAAAAGTTGACGAAACGATTATGGACTCACCAACACATAAAGTTGATTGCTATAAAAATAATATTGCTATTGAAATTGAATGGAATAACAAAGACCCTTTCTTTGACCGGGACTTGAATAATTTCCGCTTACTTTTTGATTTAAGGGCAATTAGCGTTGGTGTAATTATAACAAGGTGTGATCATTTACAAAAGATTTTTGACCAATTGAGCAGAGGCTCTTCATACGGAGCTTCTACAACCCACATGTCAAAACTATTACCCAGAATTAAAGGGGGAAGCGGCTCTGGCTGTCCTATTTTAGTTTTTGGCATTTCAGAAAAATTATTTAACGAAAATTGCTAAAAACTATGGCAAGCAAAGTAACAGAAGATTTTATTTCCAGTGTTCAAAACAAATCTTACAAAACAATTTTAGCTGATCCGCCATGGCGTTTTACTAATCGTACAGGCAAAGTAGCACCAGAACATAAACGTTTAAACAGGTACGATACCCTTTCTTTAAGTGAGATTAAAGAAATACCCGTAAATTCTGTTGCTGATAGTAACAGTCATCTCTATCTATGGGTTCCTAACGCCCTACTTTTGGAAGGTCTTGAAGTGATGAAAGCTTGGGGGTTTACTTATAAAACAAATTTGATTTGGCACAAAATCCGTAAAGATGGTGGCCCGGACGGTCGGGGTGTGGGATTCTATTTCAGGAATACTACGGAAATAATTTTATTTGGTATTAAAGGGAGTCAAAGGACTTTACAACCCGGAAGATCGCAAGTCAATATCATTAAAACCCAAAAACAAGAACATTCAAGAAAGCCTGATGGTGTTTATGACATTATTGAAAATTGTAGTCCCGGACCTTATTTAGAATTATTTGCGCGTGGCAAAAGAGACAAATGGGATGTATTTGGTAACCAAAGTGAAGAATATATGCCTTCCTGGCCAACTTACAACAATCATAGCCAGACAACTAAAATAAATGCGTCTAAAGTTATTTCTTTATTTGAAGATTTAGAACCTACTTATAAAAAAGACGCAAGTTGAATGAGCATATAATCATACTTCTTTTGTTAGGTAAAAATTTGTCCTCTGAAAAAAGTTTAGGACAAATAAAAACGATCCAATTTACAAGGGGACTATTGCACCACGACCAATGGACAAACAATTATCTTTGCCTTGTGAGTGAAAAAACAATCCTGAAACTGCAATTGCCAACAGACCCGCAATGGGTTACCAAAGTAGTGCAAAGCAATATCGAAGAGATTTTAACCGATCATGCTTTTTGTGAGCAAAAAGCAGCAAGCAATGCCATTACTTTAATCGTTCAAAATCCAAACCTTTCGGAACTGGTGCAGGAAATGGCACTGCTGGTGCAGGAAGAAATGGATCATTTTAAGCGTGTCCACGATCTAATTCTGCAACGCGGTTTTGTAATGGGCCGCGAACGGAAAGACAATTATGTAAACGAACTGGCTAAATTCATCAAAGGAGGCGGACGGGAAGCACAACTGATTGACAGGTTATTGTTTTCGGCGATGATCGAAGCACGCAGTTGCGAACGTTTTAAAGTGATGTCGGAACATATCAATGATGCCGAACTGGCTGCTTTTTACCACGAATTGATGGTGAGTGAAGCCACGCATTATTCGATGTTCATCCGCCTGGCAAAAAAATACACTACAACAATTGATGTGGACAGCCGCTGGAAAACTTTTTTGGAATACGAAGCGCAGGTGGTGCAGCATTACGGTAAAATCGAAACCATACACGGGTAAAAAGCATTCTTTGTCATCCTGAACTTGTTTCAGGATCTCTCTTGCAAAGTTGCGATCTTACTTGTGAGATGCCGAAACAAGTTCTGCATGACAATATCGATCATACTTCTTTTACACTGGTTTTTTTGTTGAAGGATAATAGCCTACAAATTTTTGCAGATAATGATCGATCAAATCTACATGGACCGTATCGTTTAAATAACCAATGTGCATATCCGGCCGCACGATGATGGCTTTATGCTGATCTTCCTTCATTTCAAAAGAATCAAAAACGGCTTTATTTTTTGCAGAAAAAGGCAGGTAAAAGAAGTTCAGTTGCTGCGGATAATTTTGCGTGATCCACCTTGCCAGGTTAAACAGATCGTTTTCCTTTAATTTCCCTAACGCAATAAAAGTAAAACCGGGCTTTTGGCACCAGGCGTGCAGATCGGTTTCCTGCTGTTTTTTCCCGTCAAAAATTTTGATAAAAGGCAAGCGGTCGCCAGCCTTAATATTTTCAGCTTTGCTTAGATGGAGGCTGATCTTACTTTCCCGATAATCAATCCCAATCTGCGAAATCGTTCTAAAACCAAACGTTCTGAACTTTTCCTGCTTCCGGAAAAAACGAATTAATTTTGGTAAAATATGATTTCTGAGAAAAAGATTAAAAGGGTTTTGGGCATTGATAAAGTTAAAAAACCGATCTGTGGTTTGCAGCAGTTTCCTGACAACCGGCATCCGTTCTGCTGCATAACTTTCTAAAATTGCAGGTTGAAGATTTTGGTTAATTACGCCTGCCAGTTTCCAGGCTAAATTGTAAGCATCCTGCAAACCGGTGTTCATGCCCTGCCCGCCAACAGGGGAATGGATATGCGCGGCATCGCCAATCAAAAAACTTCTTTTAACCCTGAAATTATCGGCCATCCGGTGGTGCAGTTTATAGATTGAAAAAGCATAGCATTTTTTGATTTCCACATTTGCCGGTAAAGCTTTTGCCAGATCAGGTTCAATTTCTTCAAACCGAACATCTTCCCGTTCAGCAAAAGCTTTCGGCAAAGCAGCAACCACACGAAAACGGTTAAGGCCTTTCATCGGAAAAAGTGCCGTAAAAGAAGCATTGCCCAGTTTTAATGTAATTTGTTTCCCTGCAAAAGCTTGATCGAATTCTACATCTGCCAGATAAAATTGGTTGGCGTGAGCATCTCCTTTAAAATCAATTTGCAATTGCTTTCTTACGTTGCTGTGTGCACCGTCTGCCCCGATCAGCCAACCCGCCGTGATCGTGCTTCTTTTATCATCACTTTCTAAGTACGCTTTTATTTGGTTTTCTTCCTGAAGAAAATTGGTTAAAGTTGTGTTCCAATAAACCGGACAACATTTCAGGGTGAGGAAATCCAGCAGCAAACGCTCATTTTTACTTTGTTCGAGGAGATGAACGAAGGGAAAAGGCGTGTCATTCTTTCCCAAATCCTGCAACGAAAGCAGGATCAATTCCTTTTGATCATTCTGGATGGAAACCGTTTCGGCCTGAACCCCTTCCTGCAAAGCTTTTTCGGCCAAACCCATTTGTCGGTAAATTTCCATAGACCGCGCTTGCACAGCCAATGCCCGGGATTGCGTAGTTGGTCCTTTTTTACTGTCAATAATGATTGGTTGGATGCCATAACGAAGCAGTTGTGCAGCCATCATCAACCCGGAAGGCCCGGCTCCGACAATCAAAACAGGATAATGGCCATCGGCAGGAATCATTTTTCAGGAACGAAGAAGCAGGAAAATAGTTGGCTTATTTATCGACTGAACATCCTATTAAAATTCAATCCATAAAAAGAAAAATGGCAGAAGATGCTTCTTTTACCGGCATAAATTCCCTATGGCCGGTACAGCAGGAAAATGGCTGGCTTTTTGTGCAGGTCGGGCTCTTGCTTTTTCCAGTCGGCAATGCTTTTGGTGGCAATCATTTCCTCAGCAGTGGTTAAGTTGCAGGCGATGCACAAAAGCGTTTTTGGATGTGCGCTTTTCAACACTTCTTCCAATAATTGGTTATTACGAAAAGGCGTTTCCATAAAGATCTGTGTTTGCTGGTAACGCTCGGACAATCCTTCCAGTTCTTTGATCTTTCGGGAACGTTCTGCTTTGTCAATCGGCAAATAACCGTGAAAAGCAAAACGCTGTCCGTCAAAACCGGAAGCCATCAAAGCCAATAAAATAGAACTTGGCCCAACCAGCGGAACAACTTTTATGCCGCGCCGATGTGCTTCGGCTACCAAATCCGCACCTGGATCGGCCACGCCCGGGCAACCGGCCTCGCTCATCAAACCCACGTCTTTTCCGGCTTCCAACCCGCCAAAAAAATATGATAAACTGCCGCCGCGCTGGTGCTTGCCGTAATCGTGCAGTGTTAAATCTGCCTGGGATGTTTTCAAACCCGCTTCTTTTAGAAATTTTCGCGCAGTTTTTTCGTTTTCAACAATATATTCGTTGATCTGGTTAATCTTTTCCTTTAAAAAAGGCGTAAAAGATTTTAAACCGGCTTCATCGGCCAGCGGTACAGGAATTAAAAACAAAGTTCCTTTGTGCATCATTGCAAAAATGTGATTTTTTATTTAACTTTTGACTTTTGAAAGGAGCAATAAATGAAGGCTTTAGGTATCAACTGGTTTATTGAAGGCTCGATTGATTTTGAGCACAAAAAATATGTTTTGCTGGCTTATTTGCAGCACATCAACAAGCATTTCCGCAGCAGTCAGTTGTACCCCGACCTGGGCGATCTCATCTTCCATTACAACAACCTGTTGAATTTTAAAAACAATAAAGTGCTGATGCAGCAGAATTTTCCGCAGCGATTGACCAAAGCAGATTTTGACGCTTTGAAGCTGACGTATGAAAAGATGGTGAAAGATGACTACGTGATGCAGGAAATCGAACAGATCATTACGTATGCTTTGGAAAAAATGAACCCAGCTTTGCAGCAGGGCAAAGAAATTTATGATTTTGTGGAAACGCGTTTGCTGATCGATTCGGTTGGAGTGATCCCGCTGGTCCCGGATTTCGGCTATTTATTTATCCGCAACGGCGATGAAAAAGGGTTGCACGTTTACGAATACCGCATTACTGTTTTTGAAGGGAAGGATGATAAATACCGCGGCATCAACACCAGCTACATTGCCAATTACAGTTTAAGTTTCGTGCACACGCCGGAATCCATCAAAATCGATCTGATCAATAGTCGGAAGCAACTGCCCAACCCTGCAGTTTACCAGGTAGCTTGTGATATTACTTTCCCCTTGGAGCAAACTTTGTTGCCAGTTGCTAAACGGAGTTTGGTAAAGCATATCAGTAAGGCAGCTTAATCGGTTGCTGGTGGTGAGCTGCGGGTGTCAGTTCCGGGTTTTCTTGTAATGCTGTTTTTATCGGCCTAAAATCTGCGTTTTGTCATGCCGAACTTGTTTCGGCACCTCATTAGAAAAGTAGCACCTACTACAGGAGGGATCCTGAAACGAGTTCAGGATGACAACAGGCAACGTTTTGTCATGCCGAACTTGTTTCGGCACCCCATGTGAAAGGCTGCTATGAAGCAGGAGGGATCCTGAAACGAGTTCAGGATGACAACTTGGCAACGTTTTGTCATGCCGAACTTGTTTCGGCACCTCATTAGAAAAGTAGCACCTATTACAAGAGGGATCCTGAAACGAGTTCAGGATGACAACCGGCAATGTTTTGTCATGCCGAACTTGTTTCGGCACCTCATTAGAAAAGTAGCACCTATTACAGGAGGGATCCTGAAACGAGTTCAGGATGACAACCGGCAACATTTTGTCATGCCGAACTTGTTTCGGCACCCCATGTGAAAGGCTGCAATGAAGCAGGAGGGATCCTGAAACGAGTTCAGGATGACAAAACGCAACTATCTCAAACGTGCCAGGGCCGCTTCAATCCTCGGCAACATTTCTTCAATTTCTGCAATGGTACTTGCGCCCAGTGATGCCCGGAACCAGTTGACATCATTCCCGGCACCAAATGCAGAAAACGGCACCAGCGCCACTTGTGCTTCTTTTATCAGGTAAAAATTGATGTCGGTTGAGGTTTCCAGCAGTTTTCCTTCGGGCGTGGTTTTACCGGCATAATCCACTTTTAACGTTAAGTAAATAGCGCCCATTGGTTCTATGGCATCTACCGCAAAACCTTTTTCTTTTAAGCGGATAAAACCCTGGTATAAAGTATCTAAACTTTTTTGAATGTTTTGTTTGAACGTGCTTAAGTAAGACGCAACGGCTTCCTCTTCCTTCAGATACTTAGACATGGCCACCTGCTCCGGCTTTGGCGACCACGCGCCCATGTGCCCGATAATGGATTTCATGTAATTGATAATTGGTGCCGGACCAAACCCCCAGCCCACACGTACACCCGTTGCGGCGAAACACTTAGAACTGCCATCTACAAAAACCACATATTCGCGCAACTCCGGACGTAAAGAAACCGGGTTAAAATGCCCGTGCGAACCAAAAGTCAATTGCGAATAGATCTGATCGTACAAAATGTACAACGGCTTTTCGCTTTTGCCACGGCGTTGGTTTTCTTCGATCACCAGGTCGCAAATAGCTTCCAGGTCTGCTTTGGCAAACATCGTTCCGGTTGGGTTTAAGGGCGAACATAAGGACAGCAATGCAGCACCTTTAAGATGCGGGCGCAATTCATCTGCCGTGGGCATGAAATTGTTTTCGGGTTGTGTTGGTACGATGACGGCTTCTGCCTTTAACAGATCGCAGTAATGGTTGTTGTTCCAGGAAGGTGCCGGGAAAACTACTTTTTCGCCTTGGTTGACCAGGGCCAGAAAAATGGCAAAGATCAGCGGACGCGAACCGCCGGAAATGATAATCTCACGGGAATTATAATCCAGGTTGAAGCTTGTTTTCAGGAATGCCGAAACACTTTCACGCAGTTCCAGCACACCATCTGCAGGCGGATAATTGGTTTGATGCGCTTCGTAAGCCGAGATGATCAAACGTTTCAGTTCATCCGGAATGGGGAAAATAGCCGGATCAAAATCACCGATGGTGAGATTGGCGATCTGCTCGCCTTTCTTTTTCAGTTCGTTGATTTCACCGGCAATTTTAATGATCTCAGAACCATGAAGGTTTTGAGCGAGGTTGGAAACTTGCATTTTTATCGTTTTAGCGGCGGCAAAGATAGTGGTTTGGATTTTTAAGCGGTAAAAGAAGTAGGGCGTTTAAAAGGTTAATCTATTGTATAATCGAAATCTAGTCTTCTTCCCTTATTAACTATTATAAAAAGGTTGAAGATTTGCCAACTATTTGTATTTTTGCATTAACAGAGACTTTGCAAAATGAAAAAGATTAGAAAAGTTAAAACAGGGATTTCACCTAATGAAAATAGTTTATTTAAAGCGAGTACAAGATTTTTCTCGTAAACACGCTGATTCCGGCAAAAGCTTGACTGTGTGGAAAACAATAACAGAAAAGGCTATTTGGAAACAAAATAAAGACATACTTGAAAGTTTCCCTAACGCTAAAATCATAAAAGGCGATAGAGCACGATTTAAAATAGTAGGGAACAAATATCGCTTAATTGTTGAGGTGGATTATAACGACGAAACTGTAGAGATAAGATTTATTGGAACCCACGTTGAATACGATAGCATTAACGCAGAAATAATTTAAGTAAAAGTAAACTTAAAAAATTTGAATAATGATTAAGTTGTAATACTTTGCTCCTTAAATCGCACCGTATAGAAATTGAAATTTTTAAACTAATTGCACCATATAAAATGAATATAAAACCACAATGGCTTTTAATAGAATCTGAGCAGGATTACGAAAAAGCAACTGCGAGATATGAAGAAATTAAACACGTTACTAAAGGCTCTGAGGAACACAAAGAAAAGCTTTTATTAGTGCATTTGATTTCTGAATACGAAAAATCGCAATGGGATTTGCCGGAAGTTGATCCTATAGAATTAATTAAAATCAGGATGAAAGATTTTGGTTATAAATCTGCTGATTTGGCAAAAGAATATGGAGATAAAGGCACAGTCAGCAAAGTGTTAAACTATAAACAAGCACTTTCGCTTACGATGATCCGTAAGTTTAGTGAATTATTACGTATTCCTGTAGAAGCTTTGATCAAAGAATATGAGTTAAAAAGCGCTAATAATATAATTGCATAACGCATTTTAATAAACACCCTTCACTTCCACCTCCAAACCCCCCGAATACTTCTTTTACCACCAAAAAACTTGCATTAACCCTTTGTAATAAAACATTTTCCAGTATCTTTGCAATCCCGAAAATTACGGGGCAATTAAACTGTTTAATTAAATTAATACAAAGCAAGTGAATACGTTAAGTTACAAAACTGTCTCTGCCAATAAAAAAACCGTCAGCAAAGAGTGGGTTGTTGTTGATGCACAAGGCGAGATTTTGGGGCGCTTGTCTTCTAAGATCGCGATGATCATCAGAGGAAAACACAAGCCAGGGTTCACCCCGAACGTAGACTGCGGGGATAACGTAATTGTTATCAATGCAGACAAGGTAAAACTGACCGGAAACAAATTCAGCGAAAAAGAATATGTTTCTTACACCGGCTATCCGGGTGGCCAGAAATTCATTTCCCCTAAGGAGTTAATGGCAAAACATCCAACACGCGTGGTCGAAAAAGCCGTGCGCGGGATGCTACCTAAAACACGTTTGGGCAAAGCCTTATTTGGTAACCTGCATGTGTATGCAGGTGCCGAGCATCCGCACGAAGCACAAACCCCTAAAGCCATTACACTTTAATTTTTAAGGAGAAAAAGAAATGTCAGTTACCAACACATCCGGCAGGAGAAAAACTGCAGTTGCCCGCATTTATTTGCAAGAAGGCAGCGGTGCCATCATCGTGAACGGCAAAGATTACAAAGCGTATTTCCCAACATTACCATTGCAGTACATGGTTACCCAATCACTTGAAGTTTCTGGCTCTGCCGGAAAATTTGATGTGAAAGTTAACGTAGCAGGCGGCGGCGTAAACGGACAGGCTGGTGCGGTACGTTTGGCCATTGCCAAAGCAATTGTTGAATTAGATGCTGAAAAGAAACCTGCATTAAGCGCAAAAGGCTTGATGACGCGTGACGACCGTATGGTGGAGCGTAAAAAACCAGGCCGTAAAAAAGCACGTCGTAAATTCCAATTCAGTAAACGTTAATTTTTTAGGAGGACAAACACAATGGAAAGAACAACATATCAGGAATTACTGGATTCGGGTGTACACTTTGGTCACCTTACCCGTAAATGGGACCCAAAAATGGCGCAGTACATTTTTATGGAGCGCAATGGTATCCACATTATAGATTTAAATAAAACATTAAGCAAAGTAGATGAAGCTGCTGCCGGTATTAAACAAATCGTAAAATCCGGCCGTAAAATATTATTTGTTGCCACTAAAAAGCAGGCAAAAGACCTGGTTGCCGATTTTGCAAAATCTGTAAACATGCCTTTCGTGACCGAGCGTTGGCTGGGCGGTATGCTCACCAACTTTGCGACCGTTCGCAAGTCGATCAAAAAGATGTCCAACATTGATAAGATGACTAAAGACGGCACATACAGCATCCTTTCCAAAAAAGAAAGGCTGATGATCCAACGGGAACGTGTTAAATTAGAATCACTTCTGGGTGGCATTGCCGATCTGAACCGTTTGCCGGCTGCTTTATTTTTGGTTGATGTAAAGAAAGAACACATTGCTGTTTCTGAAGCATTAAAACTGAATATCCCAACATTTGCAATGGTGGACACTAATTCTGACCCCTCAAACATTGATTTCCCGATCCCGGCAAATGATGATGCAACCAAATCGATCTCTTTAATCTGCGGTATCATTACCAAAGCCATTGAAGAAGGTTTGGAAGAGCGCAAACGCGATAAAGAAGACGAAGCCGAAAAAGAAGCTGCTGCTGCAAAAGCAAAAGCCGACCAACCTCAGCCTGAACCTAATACCCCCACTTCCGGCAACCGAAGCAGAAGAGGCACTACTGCAGCACCAGTTGAAGCTGTTGCCGAAGCACCTGCCCCCGCCCCGGCTGAAAGTACAGAAGAATAATTAATTTTGGTGTGGGTTTCTTTTTATCGGCTGTTGATTTACAACCAATAAAAAGAAACCCATAACTTTAACTTATTAAAAGAAAATAGAAAATGTCAACAGTACAAATTTCTGCATCAGATGTAAATAAATTACGCCAGCAAACCGGGGCCGGAATGATGGATTGTAAAAAAGCACTGACTGAAACCAATGGTGATTTTGAAGCAGCGATAGATTTTTTAAGAAAAAAAGGCGCTAAAGTTGCCGCAAGCCGTCAGGACCGCGAATCAAATGAAGGTGTGGTTATTGCACGTACTTCTAACGACTACACCCGCGGTATTTTGATCGAAGTAAATTGCGAAACAGATTTCGTAGCTAAAAATGCTGCTTTTATTGCTTTTGCAAATGATATTGCCAACCGTGCAGTAGATGAAAAACCGGCTTCAATTGAAGAGTTAACTGCGTTGGGCGTGGATGTGGACAATGACCGTTTAACAATTGCCGATGCGATTTTAGACCAAACCGGAAAGATCGGCGAAAGGATCAGCATCTCTAAATATGTAGTGCTGGAAGGCAAACGCGTTGTGCCTTATATCCACGGAAATTATCGCCTGGGCGTTTTGGTTGCTTTAAGTGCGGCTGCAGAAGGCGTTGATGAAGCCGGTAAAGATGTAGCGATGCAAATTGCTGCCATGAACCCGGTTGCCATTGATAAAGGAGATGTAGATGCTTCAACTATTCAACGAGAGCTGGATATTGCAAAAGAGCAGATCCGTGCCGAAGGAAAACCGGAAGAAATGGTCGAAAAGATATCCCAGGGAAAACTGAACAAGTTTTACAAAGATTCCACTTTGCTCAATCAGGAGTTTGTGAAAGATTCTTCCAAAACCATTGCCCAATTTTTAAACAGCATTGATAAAGGCCTTACCGTAACCGGTTTCAAAAGAGTTGCTTTAGGCTCTTAAAAAATATTTCAAATCCCCGCTCAAACAGCGGGGATTTTTTTTGTGCTTTTTTTATCGGTAAAAAATGATCACATCTTTTTATAATTCAAACCTGATAACCAACGGAACAATATCCGAAGGCAAAGTAGTTTTAGTTGAAAATGGTTTCGTTCTGGATATCATTGATCAACACCATTTTTATGCCGATAAAAACAGCATTGACCTGAAAGGTGCTTACCTTGCGCCGGGCTTGATCGACCTGCAGATATACGGCAGCGGAGGCCATTTATTTGGCGGCAAACCCACTACAACTGCTTTACAGCAAATGGAAAATGATTTGCTGCAGCAAGGCACTACAGGCTTTTTGGCCGCTATTGCCACCAATACCGCCGAAATTGTGGAGCAGGGGATTGAAGCCGCAAAAACATACCGTAAAAACAGTATCGGTAATTTTTTGGGCTTGCATTTGGAAGGCCCTTTCCTCAACCCAAAAAGAAAAGGTGCACACCCGGAAAATTTGATCCGTAAAGCAACAATCGAAGAACTGAAAAGATGGTTTGATGCCGCCGAAGGCGAAATTAAAATGATGACGATTGCGCCGGAACTACAGGACGACGAAGTGTTGGATTTCCTGGATCAGCAAAACATCATTCTTTCGGCCGGGCACAGCAATGCTTCGTTTACACAGGCAAATCATTTTTTAAAACATCCCGTAAAAGCTGTTACGCATTTATACAATGCCATGCCGCAAATGCACCACCGCGACCCTGGTTTTATTCCCGCTGTTTTTGAGCAGAAACCATACACCAGTATTGTTCCCGATGGCATTCATGTGGATTACCCGATGATCCGTTTAGCAAAACGGGAACTGGGCGAAAAACTATTCCTCATCACCGATGCCGTAACCGAAACGAACGAAGGCATATATCAGCATCAATTCAATAAAAACCATTACGTAATGCCAGATGGAACTTTGTCCGGCTCGGCATTAACAATGTTAAAAGGCATACAAAACTGCGTTCAGTTTGCTGATATCCCACTTGCAGAAGCTGTCAACATGGCTTCGCTTTATCCGGCCCGAATATTAAAAGACGAATTAAAAGGCCAGGTAAAAAAAGGTTGCCGTGCAGATTTTATTGTGTTTGATGCTGAGTTCCGATACCTGGATACTTCTTTTAACGGGCAAATCTTATCAAATCATTTTCAGCCCAAATCATAAAAAACTTATTTTAATTATTTGATCCACATGAAATACAACAGAATCCTCCTTAAACTTAGCGGCGAATCCTTGATGGGCGAACGCCAATACGGCATTGACAACAAACGTGTTTTACAGTATGCAGAGGACATTAAAAGTGTATTTAACGCAGGTATCGAAATAGCGGTAGTTGTGGGGGGAGGAAATATTTTCCGTGGATTAAGTGCCGAAAAATCAGGAATGGAAAGGGCACAGGCCGATTACATGGGCATGCTGGCAACCGTTATCAATTGCATGGCACTGCAAAGTGCATTGGAAGGTATTGGTATTGACACACGTTTGCAATCGGCCATTAAGATGGAGCAGATCTGCGAACCTTATATCCGCCGCCGCGCTATGACACACCTGGAATCTGGCCGTGTCGTGATTTTTGGTGCCGGAACCGGAAACCCTTATTTTACAACCGATACCGCAGCTTCTTTAAGGGCGATTGAAATTAAAGCCGATGTGGTTTTAAAAGGAACCCGCGTTGATGGGATTTATTCGGCCGATCCGGAGAAGGACCCGTTGGCAATACGTTATGATGAAATTTCTTTTCAGGAAGTTTACGACCGGGGCTTGAATGTAATGGACATGACGGCAATTACATTATGCCAGGAGAACAAGCTGCCGATCATCGTTTTTGATATGAACAAAACCGGAAATTTTAAAAAGATTGCCGATGGCGAAGCAATTGGCACATTGGTACACTAATTTTATAGGCATAAAAACAGCATCAGCATCAAATTTCGGAACAGTATTTTTACTTTTGGCAAAAATTTAATTTAAAAGATGAGCGAACTCATTAAGAAACAGTTACAAGATACCAAATCTCACATGGACAAAGCCATTGAGTTTATAGACAGCGAATTAACTAAAGTCAGGGCGGGCAAAGCCTCGCCCTCTATGCTGGATGGTGTTTTTGTTGATTATTATGGCACCGCCACGCCTTTAAGCCAGGTTGGTACGGTTAATTCCCCTGATGCCCGGACGTTGGTGATCCAGCCCTGGGAAAAATCATTATTGGGACCGATTGAAAAAGCGATCATCGAATCTAACCTTAGTTTAAATCCACAAAATGACGGACAAATTATCCGCATCAACGTTCCGCCTTTAACGGAAGAACGACGCCGGGATTTGGTAAAAAGAGTAAAAGCGGAAGCAGAAGGCGGCAAAGTAACCATCCGCAACCTGCGCAAAGATGCCAATGAAAAGATCAAGAAATTAAAAACAGAAGGTGTTTCTGAAGATGATATTAAAGTTGGCGAAGGCGATGTGCAAAAGTTGACCGACAGCTATATTGTTAAGGTTGACCAGATAGCCGAACTGAAAGAAAAAGACATTATGACAGTATAAATCAAAAAATTAGTATTATTAGAAAAAGAGGCCGTATCAAAATTTAAATGATAAGCCTGATTTAAATGATAAACCTGGTTAGGTGGCCATTCCTAAATTTGAAATAACCTGATTAGGTAAAATCAAAAAAGGCCGACCATAATTTATGATACAGCCTCTTTTTGATTGATACTTCATCTTAATTTAAATAATCGTTCCGTTTGGGATAATTGCATTTTTCTTTACTACAATAATTCCTTCTGTAACGGTATAGGTTCCAAAATCGCCATCTTCCAAATGGCTGCCTCCGTTAATCTTTACATCATTGCCGATATAACAGTTTTTATCCAGAATAGCATTGTTGATGTAGCAACGCTCGCCAATGCCCATGATAGGTTTATTTTGTAATTTGTATTCTGCAATCTGTTCCAATGTTTGGTAATAATCATTACCCATAACATAAGTGTTCAGGATTGTAGTGCCTACACCAATTCGGGTACGGATACCAATAACCGACCTGGAAATATGGGCAGCATGAATGATGCAACCATCCGAGATCATGGCATTGTGTAAGGAAGTTCCAGAAAGTTTGGAAGGTGGCAGCATCCGCGCACGCGAGAAAATGCTTCTTTTATCGAACAAATTAAATTTAGGGATTTCATCCGTAAGCCCCAGGTTGGCATCAAAGAAAGACGGAATACTGCCAATATCTGTCCAATAACCTTCGTACTGGTAACTCGAAATTTTATGTGTTCCGATAGATTGCGGTATAATTTCCTTACCAAAATCAGTACGGGTATTTCCTTCCAATAAATCGTACAAAGTTTTACGGCTAAAAATGTAGATACCCATTGATGCCAGGTAAATGCGGCCTTGCGACTGCATTTCTGCACTTACTTCCGATTCCCAGCCAGGCAACATATCTGCTTTGGGTTTCTCAATAAAGGAAGTTATCATCTGGTCTTCATCTGTTTTCAGGATTCCAAAACCAGCAGAGTCTGCTTCGTCAACCGGAATAGTTGCAATAGAAATTTCTGCACCTTTTGCTTCGTGCTCGTTGATCATGTCGGCAAAATCCATCTGGTACAATTGGTCGCCTGATAAAATCAGCACATATTCAAATTCATGCGGTGCCAGGTGATGTAAAGATTGTCTTACCGCATCAGCCGTTCCCTGGTACCAGGTAGTGTTATGGGGCGTTTGTTCTGCCGCCAGAATATCAACAAAAGAATTACTGAAAACACTGAAATGATACGTGTTTTTAATGTGCTTGTTGAGCGAGGCCGAGTTAAACTGCGTTAATACATAAATTCGTTCGATGCCCGAGTTGATGCAATTGGATATCGGGATATCCACCAAACGATATTTTCCGGCAATAGGAACAGCTGGCTTGGATCGCGTAGCTGTAAGCGGAAACAGCCGGGAACCCTGGCCGCCGCCCAATACGATACAGATTACTTTGGAATTCATAATTTAGGTTTTAAACTTTGGTAGAGATGAATATATTCTTTAGCGGAACGGCCCCAGGAAAAATCAAGGGACATGGCACGCGGATATAACAATTGTAAAGCACCAGTGTTCTTAAAAAGTTCAACAGCTCTTTTTATCCCGTTAAAAATTCCTGGTACGGTTGCTTCGTTACAACTAATGCCATATCCATTAGGTTCGCTGATATCTATTACGGTATCTTTTAAACCTCCTGTACTGTTGACAATGGGAATGGTGCCATAACGCAAAGCATAAAGCTGGTTTAAGCCACAGGGTTCTACACGCGATGGCATCAAAATAAAATCTGCCCCTGCATAAATTTTGTGGGCGAGTTCTTCATTATAGCCGATAAATGCATTATAATGTCCGGGAAATGCTTCTTTTAAGGCACTTAATTCAAGTTCGGTTATTTCATCCCCGGAACCCAAAACTAAAATACTCACCGGGTTTTCAGGGTCAGACAGCATCTGCCTAAATATTTCCGGAAGCAGGTCAGCCCCTTTTTCTACAACCAAACGGCCGATAAAAGTAAACAGTGGGTTTTCTGTTGGGAAACCAAACTGCCCGCACAACAACTCTTTATTTTTTGCTTTTTTTACGGCAACATTTTTTATGGCGTAATTAGCGGAAATCATCGGATCGGTTTTCGGGTCCCACACATCTGTATCAATACCGTTGATGATACCTGTTCCGTATGCCTTTTCCAGCTCAAACAAAAACTCCAACCCGTTAGAACTTATGGAAAGTTCTTTTAAATAGCTCGGTGAAACAGTGGTAAAAGCATCTGCACACCTTACCGCAGAAGCTAAAGGATTAATGCCGCCGTTCCAATCCAGCAAACCGGTTTTCCAGGGATCAACTTCCGGCAAATAATAAAACCTTTGCCAGTTAAAAGCACCGTGATACTGCCCGTTATGGATGGTAAAGACAGTTCGGATATGGGATAAGGAAATATAACGGGAAGAATGATAAAGCAGGAAAGGCACTAACCCGGTTTGATGATCGTGGCAATGGATCACGTCAAAACGCCCGCCCGACCAAAGCATCCAATCTAAAAATGCCAATTGAAATGCTGTAAAACGTTCTACATCATCTTCATAACCATAAACTTCGGTACGGTCAAGCAAGCCGTAGATTTTAATAATATAAAGGGCAAAGCCTAATTTTTGGGTTCGTTCTTTTAATATTTCAAAAAAGAAAGGACGGTCGCCCATCATTGTATTTGCCTGAAAGATGGTGTCAAAAGCATTTTCCTGCACAAACTTGCGTTCGTAAAAAGGCATTACCACTACAGCTTCAACACCTAACTGGTTCAGGTATTTTGGCAGCGCACCAACTACATCGCCCAAACCCCCTACTTTAGCAACAGGATAACATTCTGCACTTAAATGAATTACTTTCATGGTCTGAAAAGGTTTATAATCGGTAGCTCAAGGTAGTAATTATATAGGAAACCCTGATACTATTAATATGTTTTTAGTATTAATGTGCTTCCAGCCAATTACTTCCGGCACCTGTTTCTACTACAATCGGCACCGTTGTTTTCAAAGCGTTTTGCATATGTTCTTTCACTAAAAACAGTACAGCATCCACTTCATTTTTAGGCACATCAAATACCAGTTCATCATGCACCTGCATCGTCATCCTGGCATCCAGTTTTTTGTTGATCAATTCATGGTGAATATTGATCATGGCAATTTTGATCATATCTGCAGCCGAGCCTTGTATCGGTGCATTGATCGCATTTCGCTCCGCATATCCACGAACGGTTGGATTGGCAGAATTAATATCACGCAGGTACCGCCTGCGCCCAAGCAGCGTTTCTACGTAACCGTTTTCACGGGCAAAATCCATTGTGTTGCCCATGTATTGTTTGATGCCCGGGTACTGGTTAAAATATTGCCCGATAATTTCTGTGGCTTCCTTTCGGGAAATGCTTAGGCTTTGTGATAAACCAAAAGCCGACTGCCCGTAAATAATCCCGAAATTAACCGCTTTGGCATTACGGCGTTCGGTAGCAGTTACTTCTTCAATTGTGTGGCCGTAAACTTTTGCAGCTGTTGCAGTATGAATATCAATGCCTTTAAAAAAAGCGTCCATCATGTTCTCGTCTTTGCTGATCTCGGCAATTAAGCGCAGTTCTATTTGCGAATAATCCGCGGAAAGCAAAAGGTGGTTTTCGTCCCGTGGGATAAAAGCTTTACGTACTTCCCGCCCTCGTTCTGTACGGATCGGGATATTTTGCAAGTTTGGATTGTTGGAACTTAACCTTCCCGTTGCAGCAACTGCCTGATTATAAGAAGTATGCACCCGGCCGGTTTTTGGATTGATCATAAGCGGCAAGGCATCCACATAAGTGGATTTTAGTTTTTGAAGCTGGCGGAAATCCAGGATATCGCGCACAACATCACTTTTATTTGCCAGTAAAAGAAGCACGTCTTCACCGGTTTGATATTGCCCGGTTTTGGTTTTTTTCGCTTTCGGGTCGAGCATCAGCTTCTCAAACAAAACTTCCCCCAACTGTTTTGGGGAAGAAATGTTGAATTTGACACCGGCTTTTTCGTGTACCGTTTTTTCAAGCTGCGCCAAATCGTTTTCTAAATGGGCAGAAGATTCTTTTAAAGTTTCCCGATTGATCTTTACACCTTCAAACTCCATTCCGGCCAGTACATAAATCAAAGGGAATTCCATGCCGTGTGCCAGTTTTTCGGCTTCAACTGATTTCAGTATTGGTTCAAATGCTTCTTTTAGCTGCAAAGTTATGTCGGCATCTTCGGCAGCATATTCTTTTATTTTTTCAAGCTCTGCATCGCGCATCGTTCCCTGGTTTTTTCCTTTGGAACCAATGAGCGAAGTGATGGAAACCGGCGTGTAACCCAGATAATTTTCAGAAAGCAGGTCCATGTTGTGGCGCGTATCCGGGTCGATGAGGTAATGCGCCATCATGGTATCAAACAAAACACCTTGCAAATTAACATTATACCATTTCAAAACCAGGATATCGAACTTAAGGTTCTGGCCGACTTTCATGATCTTCCCGTTTTCCAAAACAGCTCTAAATTCATTTACGATAGCTGAAGTTTCGGTTTGATCGGCAGGGACAGGAACGTAATAACCTTCATTGATTTTTACGGAGAATGATAAACCAACCAATTCACATAGATTGGCATCTGTTCCGGTTGTTTCTGTATCGAAGCAAAAAGAAGGCTGGCTGCTGAGCAGATCAATCAGTTCGCTTCGTTTCTCAGGTGTATCAATTAGAAAATAAGAATGTTCGGTATTATCAATGTTTTTGTTGGGTTTTACCGGTTCTGGCAGCTCTGCCGATTTTTGTGCGGTAAAAGAAGCATTGCCCTCAGTAACGGCACTGCTAAACAGATCTGTTTGCACACCAACAGCAGAACGTGCTTCGTTTACCGAAAAATCTTCCCCAAAAACACGGCGGCCAATTGTCCTGAATTCCAGCTCTGCAAATAAAGGCTCCAGCAATTCACGGTTGGGTTGTCCAACCAGTAAAGCATCTTCATCCAGTTCTACCGGTGCGTTTAGCAGAATGGTGGCCAGTTTTTTAGAAACCAAACCTTGCTCGGCAAAGTTCTCCACGTTCTCGCGCATTTTGCCTTTCAACTGATGCGAATTGGCAATTACTTCTTCTACCGAGCCGAATTGCCTGATCAGCAATTTTGCGGTTTTCTCACCAATTCCAGGAATGCCCGGAATGTTATCTACCGCATCTCCCCATAAACCTAAAATATCGATTACCTGTTCGGCACGCTCCACTTCCCACTTTTCCAATACTTCTTTTACCCCTAAAATTTCCATGTCGTTGCCCATTCTGGAAGGCTTATAAACAAAGATCTTTTCGGAAACCAACTGGCAAAAATCCTTATCAGGTGTCATGCAGAAAACGGTATAACCTTTTTGCTCTGCTTTTTTGGCTAAAGTGCCAATGATATCGTCCGCTTCAAATCCATCCGAAGTAATTACCGGAATATTAAAACCTAGTACCAAACGAACAACATAAGGCAAAGCTAAAGACAAATCTTCGGGCATGGCCTGCCGGTGTGCTTTATAAGCCACAAAATCAGTATGGCGTTCGGTAGGCGCATCAGTATCAAAAACCACAGCAAGATGTGTTGGCGCTTCTTTCTTAAGGATTTCCATCAACGTATTGGCAAAACCCATTACGGCAGAAGTGTTGATGCCGCCGGAAGTGAAGCGTGGATTTTTGCTTAGGGCAAAATGCGCACGATAAATAAGTGCCATGCCATCAAGAAGAAAGAGTTTTTTCATTGGAAAATAAGATTACACCGATGTAATTCTTTCGATTACACCAATTAATGTATTTGTACAATTTTAAGGAATTGGATTGATTGTAACGAGTTGTAAGGTCAGAATCTGAAGCTGCAATTTTCGATATGATCGTTTATCAAACCAACGGCTTGTAAATAAGCATAACAAATAGTGGAACCGAAAAAACGGAAGCCCCGCTTTTTTAAATCTTTGCTGACGCGGTCGGAGATTTCGCTGGTGGCAGGAATCGGTCCGCCGGAATTAATTTGGTTGATAATTGGTTTAGCGTTCGGGAAGAAGCCGTACAAATAATTTTTGAAGGAGCCGTACTCTTTTTGCACCGATAAAAACAATATGGCATTGGTAATAGTGGATTGAATTTTTAAACGGTTGCAGATGATTCCGGAACCCTGCATTAAACGTTCTACATCAGCTTCTGTAAACTGTGCTGTTTTTATGGCATCAAAATCAGCAAAAGCTTTCCTGTAATTTTCCCTTCGGCGTAAAATGGTAAGCCAGCTTAAACCAGCCTGTGCAGATTCGAGCACTAAAAATTCAAATAGGATACGATCATCATGCACTTCCTTTCCCCATTCTTCATCGTGGTATTGTATGTATAAAGGATCAGTTCCGCACCAACTGCAGCGGATGATCTGTTGCGGGTTGCCTGTTGCCGGTTGCGGATTTTTGGTTTTTTCTATCCTGTACATTTTAAAATGATTGATATGTTTTTTTGAACATTTAAGAACAGGCAACCTGTAACAGGCAACTAATCTTATGCCTTCAAATCCAGGGCAACTGCCGGATCCCAAAACACTTCTTTAAAGTTTTTGATCTGATCATCTTCTACCAAAACCCCTTCGCTTTCCAATAACTGCTGCATCAAATGCGGGCTGCCAAAACGTTGTTTGCCGGTTAACAAACCTTGTCGGTTTACTACACGGTGTGCTGGAACGGGCGGAAAAACATGAACAGAAGCACCCATGGCATAACCAACTACCCTGGATGATCCTTTCGTTCCTAAAAATTGGGCAATGGCTCCATAACTGGTTACCCGGCCGGCAGGAATTTGACGTACAACCCAATAAACACGTTCGTAGAAGCTATCGTTTTCCATTGTTGGATTTAATCAAAAGAAAATTTTAGGTAATTGATGTTCTTGTTGTTTTTTAAATACTTTTTTTCATAGTAAGTTTTGATAGATAGAATTTCGTTAGCGTATTCTGAATGGTAAAGATCATTTGTAGCGATATGCAGTTTCAAATGATGTTCTGCAATTTTTTCTAAAGTGTAAGCATACAAATCATCGTTATCTGTTTTTAAGTGGATAAAACCGCCGTGTTGTATAATGCCGCGGTAATAGACAAGGAAACGGGATGAGGTGAGCCGTTTCTTTTCGCGGCCCAACTGTGGTTGTGGATCAGGAAAGGTGATCCATATTTCCGAAACTTCCTTTGGTTCAAAATATTCTAAAATTTGCTCGATCTGAATCCTTAAAAAAGCTACATTATTTATATCCTCTTCCAAAGCGGTTTTAGCGCCGCGCCAAATGCGGTTGCCTTTATAATCAACACCTATAAAATTTTTTTCGGGGAAAAGCCGTGCCATTTCTAAGGTGTATTCCCCTTTTCCGCAAGCCAGTTCCAATACTAACGGATAATTATTTTTGAACTGTTGTGTAAGCCATTTACCTTTTAAAGCATGGCCTTCTTGTAATTGTAAAACGTTTTCAAAGGTTGTAATTTCTGCAAAGCGTCTTAATTTGTCTTTCCCCAATTCAAAAAATTTAGATGGTAAAAATAGTTTTAGCAGCGAGGTTCTAAAACTTTAAATTTTAAAATTGATGAAGGGGGGGTTAAATAAAAAAGCAGGCTTTATTTAAAAAAACCTGCTGTAGAACAAAAATTATTTTGTTGTCAATCTATTTTTTTAACTACTATCGGCGTTTTTATTTTTACGGGCACGCTTACTTTAAAGCTCTTTTTATCAGGTAATTTTACTTTTGACAATATGTTTTCAAGCTTTTTTGTTTTTGAAAGCACCGTATCGGGTAGCTTTACATTTGAAACCATTGTTTTAAATTTACCCCAGCCGGTAGTTACCGTATCCTGGTTGATGTAACCTGAAGCTTTTCTGGAAAGAAATGTAACAATTGACCTGGTGATAAAGCCTGATCCTTTAAACAAAGTTTTATTTAGTGTTAAAGGAAGCAAAAACTTAGATAGTGCACCAATCAAGTCTTGATTGATGATACCGTTTAGATTGACAGGTTTACCGGTAGAACTACTTTCTGCAGATTTTGGAAATGCGGATAGTATTGTTTTATAAATAGTGGAAGGACTGCTGAAACGTTGTTTAATGGCAGCTTCCTGTTGCACGGATAAAGTTTCTAACCGTACAATTTCATTCCTCAAATCGTGGATACTTTTAATTGGGACAATCATTTGCTGTTGTTTTTAAAAAGTTTTGTAATTAAAAAACCAATAAGCGGCGCCTCAATATATTTTGATTTTAGTGCCATAACCAAACCGGCCAGTATAATAAACAGTAAAGTAACACATCCAAAACCAGCCCAGTAAGAACCTATAACCGAGCCTAAAAACAAAGCAAGGGTTACACTGGCAAACAAAAGTATTAACAAACCAAGTACAGCAACAATTGAATAAGCAATTAAGTTAGCTGCAATACCTGTTGCCTGGTCAATCACTTTATATTTAATTAACCTGATCCGTGTTTCAATATATTCTTTTATTTGCTCAGTAACTGGAGGATTTGTTTTGTTTTGTTCCATGGGATGTAGTTTTTTTATACGTAATAAATAAGGCAATAAGAAATCAGGTTGGCTTTAACAATAACAACTACTTTGATTAATACAGCATTTTATATTAAACCTTGATTAAGTATTATAAAATTGTATTTAATTATCAATAATTCTAAAAATAGCTAACTATTAATTGATTAATAATGTTTGCCATAATTTTAAATACTGCTTAAATGCTAAACATATTTAATAAGGCCAGGGAACAGAAAGCAGCTAATTTACTCAACCACGGGAATTTGGTTCAAAAAAAAAGTCCCGAATAATGATCGGGACTTTTTACATGTTTGACTAAAGTTATTTTCTCGTAGATACTGTTTTCTTCTTTTTAGAAGTGGTATGGTGTTTTGTAGTAGTGTGATGATGTTTTTTTGAATGAACAACATGACGTTTCTTTTTAACAACAACCGGAGGGGCTGGAGGAGCAGGAGGAGTTACAACAACCGGAGCAGGGAACTTGATTTCGCAACCAGAACCATCAACAACGGTACCTGCAGGTGTGTTAGGGCATTTATCTAAATCATCACGAACACCATCACCATCAGAATCCTTTTTCAGATCAGTAATGCTGGTTTCAACTCCGGCAACTTTACCTTTTAAGCTGTCAACAGTTATACGCAATGTAGAATCTTGTAGTTCATCATACAACATTGCAACTGGATTGACCCAATCTAAATTCGGTTTAGATTTTCCACCTAAAGCAAATTCCAAACCGCCATAACCATAAGAGAACTTGTCTTTATGAGGGAATGTGATTTTTGTGCCATCCAGGTTATCGCCATCCAAAAAGTTAGCCGTGTAACCTAGGTTTAAAGCAACTTTATCAGTTAATCTAAATTTAACGCCAGCCCCAATCGGGATAACCAATTCATGAACATATTTTTTTGTTCCATTACCAGCTATACCTTTAAAATCAACAACCTGATTATTGTAAAGGGTAACTTTAGGAGCATAACCTGCAAGTCCAGCACCAGCTGAAACAAAAAAGTTAACAGAATTTTTACGACGGATAAAATCAACGGTAGCAACATTTACCACACCGCTTAAAGTTGCAGAATAAGCCAATTGAGTATCAAATGCCCTATAACCTCCTTTTGCACCGCCTACAGCACTTGCATTAGAGCCAGAAAGCTTACCTCCTACCCCGTCTAACTGCAAGCCAAAAGCGTGGCCTAATTGCTTCCTGATAGAAATGCCATAACCCAGATTATATTCGCGGTTAAGGTAATCATTAGATCCGAAAGGAATGACCGGAGCTAAAACGCCGGCATTGATACCAATGTTCCAGGTAGTATATTGTGCACGTCCGCCAAATACTTTTGGGGTAGACATGGGCATGCTTGACATACTTGACATAGACTTGGACTTAGCCGTAGCCGTTGAGTCTTGTCCAAAGGACTTAGCCGCCGGCAAGGACAACAAGCCGAGTGCTATTAGAGAGTAGAAGTTTACTTTTTTCATTGTTGTTTTTTTTGGATGTGCAATATTGCAAAAAATTTATTTCATTAGCAACATTTCTGTGAATGGATAGTTGGTTTAAATTATTTTTATTTTGTTGAAAGATATTATTATGATTTTAATTTGACTTGCTGAACAATGTTTTCTACCTGTTTGCAACAATTTATAATAATATCTGTGTAACAGGTAAAATCTTCATTGGTGTTTTCCGGAAACTCGGCTTTGATACCTTCTACTGCAAGGTAAATATTCCCAAGTTGATTTCTAATGTCGTGCTCTAATATTCTTGCAGCACTGTTTACTTCATTTTGTGCGCTCATACTTTAATCGTTTGCTGATCGGCCGCATTCATCTTATTATACAAAGTTTTACGGTCAATGTTTAAAATTTGTGCAGCTTTTGTTTTATTAAAATTTACTTCTTTTAAAACCCGGAGGATGGTTTCGTACTCTGCTTCTAAGGCAGCATTTTTTAGGTCATGTTTAGGCTGTGTAATCACCCGCTGTAAGTTTTCTTCCGATGCTTCGTTTACCGGTGCTTTTATATAATTGCTGTATATTTCCAACGGAAGTGATTTTGTCAAAATTTCTTCGCCTTCTGTTAATAAGGCCGCCCTTCTGATTACGTTTTTGAGTTCCCGGATATTTCCCGGCCAATAGTAGTTAGTGAGGGAAGTAGTTGCTTCAGCAGAAAAACGGCTGATATTTTTCCCTAATTCCTGGCTGGTGACTTTTGCAAAATGTGCGGCAATCAACATTATATCTGTGCCTCGATTGCGCAACGGCGGCATGTAAATAGCAAATTCGTTAAATCGGTGGTATAAATCTTCACGAAAACGGCCTTTCTGTATAGCTTCTGCCAGGTTTTCATTCGTAGCTACAATGATACGCACATCTAAATCAATTTCCTTAGTGCTGCCAATCCTTTTGACTTTTCTTTCCTGCACGGTCCTTAACAGGGTTGCTTGTATTTCATAAGAAAGATTTCCTATTTCATCTAAAAACAAGGTGCCGCCGTTTGCCATTTCAAAATGACCTATCTTGGTATTTAAAGCACCGGTGAAAGAGCCTTTCTCATGGCCAAAAAATTCACTTCCTGCAAGCTCTTTGGTTAACGATCCGCAATCCATCGCCACAAAAGGTTTATCATGGCGGTCGCTGTTCTGATGAATACTTTTTGCCACGGATTCTTTGCCTGTACCGCTTTCCCCAAAAATGATCACGCTATAATTGGTTGGTGAAACGAGATTGATTTGCCGGGAAAGCTCTTTTGAGGCTTCGCTATTGCCAATTACCAGCTCCTGCTTTCCTGATGTAGGTGTAAAGCTTCTTTTATCGGTGTTTTTTTCAGGGTTTTGGTGGATATTTTGAGGCGCTATTGATAAAGCACTTTGAGTTTCGACCGCTTTATTGATGGTGTTGAGGATTTCATCGGGATAAAGCGGTTTTGTGATGTAATCATAAGCGCCCATTTTAATGAGTTCGACCGCCATTTTAATATCAGAATAACCGGTTATGATGATGACACCGGTATCAGGGTATTGCTGCTTGATCTTTTTTAAGATCTCCCGGCCGTCTGTATCTTCTAAGCGAAAATCACAAAGTACAAGTGTAAACTTGTTGTTTTTTAACAACTCAAATGCGGCAGAGCCGCTGGCAGCCGTCAACACTTCAAAACCATTGCGGGTTAAAAACCTCGACAACAGGTTTGCCGTATTTATTTCATCATCAATTATAAGCAGCTTTTTCATAACCAGTATCGCTTAAATCAGTATAGACAAACGATATTTGCACCTCTTACGCAAACAATGGTAAAAGGTTTTAAATCATAACCTCAATTTTAAAGGCATAAAAAAAGCTGCCTTTTATTATAAAGCAGCTTTTTGATCTTTTAAAATTTATTCAAAAAATTTATTTTGTATCAAAGGCATAAGCAATCCTGATTGCAAAGAAATTATTGCTGTTGCCATTTGTATAAAATTTGGTATTGCTTTCGTAACGAACACCGGCATCAATATAATTTTTGTTGCCTACAGGGAATAATACACCAATTTGGGGCGCATAAGTAAACGCGGCAGATTCGGTAGCGCCAATTTTATTTTTGTTAGCGATAAAAGAAGCACCGGCTTCCCCCTGTACATAAAAGTTTTCGACCGGGAAGTATTTTAACCCCAGTTTTACAGGGATTAAACTAATATCCGGAGCTTTAACAGATACCAGTCCTGCATTGTAAGTTTTGCCGAAAAAGTTGTTAAAACCAGCATTTGCAGTTACAGCGAAACCAGTTGCAATCGGGAAATCAGCCTGGATAGATCCACCTAAATTCCAATTATGGGTATCAGACAAGGATCCAACCGGGAAACCTGCATCCGGGCCAATACTTATGCGTACAGCTTGTGCATTTCTGGTAGAAGGTGTAGCAGTAGTAGTTGTTGTTTGCGCTTTTGCACTAAAAGTAAGGCCGGCAAATGCCAGGGCCAAAACGGAGATTTTTGTTATTGTTTTCATTTCTATAATTATTATGTGTTTAAACACGCAACAAATGTAACAACAAAGCGAATTAGCATTTTTCATCCTAATGTAAACGTTATTCAATCGATTGATTAACAATTGAATATTTTTTAAAAAAAGTCAGGATGCTTCTTTTATCTCCTAAAAATTGGTGCTGGAAGCAATAAAAATAATTGTTGCAGCTTTTGCAGCAGCAAAAAAGCTGCACTAAACCTGCTGCTTCAAAAATTTTCTACTTTTGCAAAGTACAAACTGGGTTATGAGCGAGAAAAGGTCATTAAATTTTATTGGAGAAATTGTTGAAGAAGATATCCGCAACGGCAAAAACGGCGGCAAAGTTTTTACCCGTTTCCCGCCCGAGCCAAATGGTTATCTGCATATTGGCCACGCCAAATCCATCTGCTTAAACTTTGGATTGGCTCAGGAATACGGCGGACAAACCAACCTTCGTTTTGATGATACCAACCCGGTTACGGAAGAAACGGGGTATGTAGAAAGTATTAAAGCAGATGTAAAATGGCTGGGTTTTACCTGGGCAAACGAATTATATGCTTCCGATTATTTTGATCTGCTGTATGCTTTCGCTTTAAACTTGATCCAACAGGGCTTAGCTTATGTAGATGATAGCACACCAGAAGAAATTGCCGCTCAAAAAGGTACGCCAACGGAACCGGGAACGCCAAACCAGTACCGCAGCCGGAGTGTAGAAGAAAACGTTACCTTATTTACAGCAATGCGTGATGGAAAATATCCGGACGGAGCAAAAGTGCTGCGTGCAAAAGCTGACCTGGCTTCGCCGAATATGCATATGCGCGATCCATTGATGTACCGCATTAAACATTCAAATCATCACCGTACCGGAGACAAATGGTGTATTTACCCCATGTATGATTTTGCGCATGGGCAGAGCGATTCCATCGAAAACATCACCCATTCCCTTTGTACGCTGGAATTTATCCCGCACCGCGAATTGTATAACTGGTTCATCGAAAAGCTTGATATTTTCCCTTCACAGCAGTATGAATTTGCCCGTTTAAATATTACTTACACGGTAATGAGCAAGCGCAAATTGCTGCAGTTGGTAAACGAAAAACACGTTTCCGGTTGGGACGATCCTCGGATGCCAACCATCAGTGGCCTGCGCAGGCGGGGCTATACGGCTGCCAGCATTCGCGAATTTTGCGACCGGATCGGCGTAGCCAAAAGGGAAAATATGATCGACGCCAGTTTGCTGGAATTTTGCATCCGCGAAGAACTCAATAAAACTGCCTGGCGGAGAATGGCGGTTTTAGATCCGGTGAAAGTAGTGATCACCAATTACCCGGAAGGGCAGGAGGAAATGCTGCACGGCGAAAACAACCCGGAAGTAGAAGGCGGCGATGGCAGCCGTGATCTGCCTTTTAGCAAGGAAATTTACATTGAGCGCGAAGATTTTATGGAAAACGCGCCTAAAAAGTTCTTCCGTTTAGGGCCAGGTTTAATGGTTCGTTTAAAAAGTGCTTATATTATTAAATGTGAGGGTTTTGTAAAAGATGAAAGCGGACAAATCACCGAGATCCATTGCAGCTACATCCCCGAAAGTAAAAGCGGGCACGATACCAGCGGCATCAACGTAAAAGGAACTATCCATTGGGTAAGTGTGCCGCATGCCAGAACTGCCGAGGTGCGTTTGTACGACCGCTTGTTTACCGAAGAAGATATGGGCAATGCGGAAGGCAATTTCGAAGCTTACATCAATCCCCAAAGCTTGACCACCGTTACTGCTTTTATCGAGCAAGACTTGGCACAAGCCGAAACCGGCCGCAATTACCAGTTTATCCGTAAAGGCTATTTTTGCCTGGATCAGGATTCTTCCCCGGGAAAATTAATTTTTAATAGAACGGTTACTTTAAAAGATGCCTGGGCAAAGGAAGTGAAGAAGGGGTAATACTGTTTTTATAGGGATAAAATTAGTTCTCGTTTAACAGGTTACTAACTTCTCCTTTTAAAATAGGTAAATGTTTAACAACAATTCCCAAAATAACATCGTCTGAAACAGAATCATATCCATGGATAATTCTATTTCGGACATCAACTAAATTTCTTGAATTGGTTATTGCAATTGTTTCATCCAGTTTTAGGATTCGGTTCATTGCTTCACCAATAATTTCAATATTTCTTTCGACGGCTCGTTTAGTTCGTAAATTTTTTTGATAAGCTACAAATACTTTTGGCTGATCCTCAAAGAAACTATCAATTTCTACAATAGCATTTAAAATATCATATAACCAGGTTTTGATATTTTCATCCATAAACAAGTTGCCTTTTTTCATTAACAGATTTCCGGAAGTATGGGTTTTTAATGGCTTGCTCTTCCAGTAAATCAACCGGCCTTTTTAAAATATCTTGCAAAGAAAATTTGAAGTCGAAATAATTATCGGCATAATCCTCCAGCTTGATATTTTTGAATTCTACAATTAAATCAATATCACTATTGGTATTAAAACTTTCAGTTAATACAGAACCAAACGCATATAATTTTTTTACTTTGTGAATTTCACAAAGCTTTATTATTGCTGATTTGTAAGTTTGAAGGTTATTCACTTGAAGAAATTTTTATTTAAAAACCATTAATTCTTTTTTAAATATACTAAAAAGATATGCGGTAAGGTTAATACGATTTTACCATATATATTATTGCCCCTTATATCTTCTCCCATTCTTTTTCTGCTAAACATAAATGTTTGCAAATAACCATCAAATCAAATATAGAAATTGTCAGAAGAGCATTAAACTTATTCATCTTCTCCAATTCATTAAATTCGGCTAAGTTGGCTTTAGGAACAAGTTCTAGAAGTGATTTAAGTTCAAATTTTTGAGTATCTAAAAGCTTCTTGAGAGTTTCTATATGAGCAGTATAAAAGGGTAAACAATCATTTACTCCATCAATTATTTTTTTATAACCATTTTCATCCATTTCTTCAATACTTCTTCACCAAATTATTCAAGATCATCCTACTCGAATCCGTTACCATCCTGGTACTGTCCTGCGGAGTAAAATGGCGTTTAAAAGCAATCAGAGCAGCGGTAGAATCGCGGGTATCATAACCAATTAAACGCATGGCTTGTACCGCATTGAAGTTTTTTGGAATAGAATCCAAAGTTGGATCGTACCAATTACCAAAACCATGCTCCGCTAAAGTTTTCCAGGGAAAATATTTGTTCGGGTCGTTTTTACGGGATGGCGCAATGTCGGCATGGCCAATAAAATTAGCGGTTGGAATGTTATAAGTTTTTTTGAGCGTTGTTAAAAGCGCAAGCAGACTGTTGATCTGCGCTTCGGGGAAAGGTACAAAACCTGTATTGTCCAACTCAATCCCAATGGAATTGCTGTTGATATCGGTATTACCGCCCCATTTGGCATTGCCAGCCTGCCATGCGCGCAGGTAATCGTTCAGCATGTGGTAAACCTTGCCGTCTTTGCCAATTACATAATGTGCGCTTACTTGGGTTCTGGGCAGTGTAAAAGTTTTCAGCGTTTGCCCGGTAGAGTTTTGTGCGGTATGATGGATGATGACATAATTGGGTTTCCGCAAGTTGAAATTGGTAGTTCCAACCCAGTTTTTTTTATCCTGGATGGTTTGTCCAGGCGTTTCCGGTGGGATTTGCCGGATGGTTTTAGCCATTTCTTTAACCTGCTGCTTGTACGAGCGGTTGGTAATGGCATAAGGATTACTGGCACAACTGGCAAAAACTAAAGTTCCGGTGGTAAATAAGGAAAGAAAAGTTAAAAATTGGAAAGGGTTGTTTTTCATTGTAGCAGCAAGTTATGAAAAATTGTGAATACCCGGTTTTTTACATTTCAATATCGACGTGTAAAGAAAACGCATTTTTCTTTACACGTCATTAACAATATATAAAGAAAACGCATTTTTCTTTACACATGTCAGGTAAGTTAATAGCTTTATTTTTTTTCTACAGTTGTAGTTTTAATTGGAGGCGCAATAGGGTCTTTTACAGGTTCTCCTTTAAATAATTGATACAATGGTGTATTAATGTAGAAGTTGCTGCGTCCAATCTTTTCCTTTTCTAAGAAACCATTTTCTGCCAGCAATTCTATATATTTTGTGGCCGTTGGTCTGGAAACCATTAATTCATCCATTAAAAATTCAATCTTAGTGTATGGATGCCTGAATAAATTATTTAATAAATCCTGACTGTATAATTTGGGTAGTTCTTTACGGATCCGGTTTTTATAATCCTGCATCAAATTCCTGATGTTGCTAATAAGTACTATGGTTTCTTTTGCAGTTTGTTCAACACCGTCCAGCATATATAATACCCACTCTTCCCAATCACCTGTATCCCTTACTTTTTGCAGCAAACGATAATAATCATTTTTATGCCTGATAATATAACGACTTAAATAAAGTATCGGTAAATCAAGTAGTTCGTTTAATACCAAATATAAAATGTTGATGATCCGGCCTGTCCTTCCGTTACCATCATAAAAAAGATGGATACTTTCAAATTGATGATGTATAACAGCCATTTTGATCAATGGATCAGCCGGATATAATTCTGAATCATTAATGAATGTAATCAAATTATCCATCAGTTCAACTACTGAATCATAATCTTGCGGAGGTGTATAAACGGTTTGCCTTGTTGCTTCATTAACTAAAGCAGTTCCGGGCAGCTTACGATAGCCTGCATCATTCTGCTCTAATATTTGCTGTATAGTGAGAATATGGCTACTCTTCAGTATCTTTTGTTTCCGAATCATTTGAAAACCAGTTTTTAAGGCTTCTGCATAATTATTAACTTCCTTTGCAGAGGCATTTAAAAAAAAGTCTTCAAAAAGCTGGGCTTTGTATAATTCATCGTGCGTAGTAATGATATTTTCTATGGCCGAGCTGTCTTTTGCTTCCTGTAAAGTAAGTGTATTGATCAAGATACTTTCATTAGGGATTGTGGATGAAATACCTTTAAGTTCTGCCAGCCGGCGGTGTGCTGAAGGCAATTTTTTTAAAACAGCTTTTGTTTCGAGATCGGCATCTGGCGGAAGGAGGTTTATGTTGTGTTTCATCACTCTTGATAATGCTTCTTTTACCGGGTTAAAACTTGTAAGGCAAATTCAATCCGCTCCGTCATTTCCTGGCTGCCCAAAGTTTCGGTAATATCAAAAACGGCCGGGCCGAATTTCCCGCCAACCAACATGACACGGAATGGCAGCATCACTTCTCCAATTTTAATACCTTTTTCTTGTGATAATGCTTTAAAAGTTGCTTCGATAGCAGCCGCACCCCAGTTTTCTATTGCTTGTGATCTTTGAATAAAAGCGATGAAGAAATCTGTTTTAGCTTCGTTCCATTTAGGTTGGATACTTGGCCAGTCAATCATGCTTTCTGCTGGTTTTTGGAAGAAGTAAGCCGCATGTTCGTAAAAATCCGTGAGCAAGGTACACCGGTCTTTCACCAAATTAATAATTTTTGTAAGCTGTGGATGGTTCTCCGCAGCAATTTGATGTTCCCTAAAAACCGGAATTACATAAGGCATTAATCCGGTTACCGGGCTTTGTTTGATCCATTCGTGGTTGAACCATTTCGCTTTCTCAAAATCAAACTGTGCACCGGCTTTACTAATCCTTTCCATTGAAAATTGTGTAACCAGTTCATCCAACGAAAAAATCTCCTGGTCCGTTCCGTTGTTCCATCCTAACGTTGCCAGCAAATTCACAAAAGCTTCGGGCAAAAAACCCAGTTCGCGGAAACCTTGTGTTAGTTCACCAGATTTCGGATCGGTCCAGTTCATTGCATAAACCGGGAAACCCAAACGGTCGCCATCGCGTTTGCTAAGTTTGCCGTGCCCGTCGGGTTTCAGGATCAAAGGTAAATGCGCCCATTGCGGCATTTCGTTTTTCCAGCCTAAATATTCCCACAGCAGCAAATGCACCGGTGCAGACGGCAGCCATTCTTCCCCGCGAAAAGCATGGGTGATCTGCATCAAATAATCATCCACCACAACCGCCAAATGATAAGTGGGCATACCATCTGCCTTTAAAAGCACTTTATCGTCCACCTGGCTGGTTTCAAAATTAACGCGGCCGCGGATCATATCGGTAAAACCAATGGTTTCGTCCATCGGCATTTTGATCCGGATTACGTGCGGCGTCCCTTTTTCCAATAATTCCTGTACTTCTTTTACCGGCAAAAAAATGGAATTGCGCAAATTGTTCCGATGCGCGTGGCCGTACTGAAAATTGGGGACCTCCGCTCGTTTCCGCTCCAGTTCTTCAGGTGTATCAAAAGCGTAGTAAGCGTTGCCTTGTTTTACCAGTTGCTCGGCATACTGGCGGTAAAGCGCTTTTCTTTCGCTTTGGCGGTACGGGCCAAATTCTCCTCCGGCGTGCGGGCCTTCATCCGGTATAATACCGCACCAGTCCAGGCAATTCAAAATATATTCTTCTGCGCCTTCCACAAAGCGGGTTTGGTCGGTATCTTCCACCCGTAATATAAAACGGCCATTGTTTTGGCGGGCAAACAGGTAATTAAAAAGGGCAGTACGAACGCCGCCCAAATGCAAACCTCCTGTTGGACTTGGCGCAAACCGTACTCTTACTTTGTTGGACATTGTATAAATTTAAGCGGTAAAAACAGCATTTATTAAATTAAAGCAAAGATAAGTTTTAACCTTGTAGTTAAGGCTTAAGTGAAGCAAGCAATTCAAAATGAACACAACAGCAATATTCCCAGACAATTCCCGTATTTTGAAACGGATGAACCCTTACGAGCACAAACGCCAGTGGAATTACCTGCTGCTTATTTTTGCTGCCGTTATTGCCAGCGGTTCTTTATTTTACACCAATTATTTAGTAAAAAACATAGCCAAATCAGAACATACACGCGCCGAAGTTTGGGCACGGACAATGCAGCAGCAGCTTTCTTCGGATGACAATGATTTTTTAAACTACGTTTTTGCAGTGCGCGACAGCCTTTCCGTTCCGGCCATTATTACCGATCAAAAAGGTGATTTTATTTCTGCCAAAGGCCTGGATTCAACCAAAACCTTTATTGACCTGGAAGAACAGAAACCGGTACGGGGAAAACAAGCCGTAAAATACGACCCTCAGTATTTTAAAGATGAATTGGCTTCTATGAAAGCACAGCATGCGCCTATCAAATTGGATATCCGGCAAAGCATGGTTGGCCCCACTTACTGGCTGGTTTATTACAAAGATTCGATGTTGCTTACCGAACTCAAAATCTTTCCATACATACAACTGCTGCTGATTGCGGTTTTCCTGCTGGTGGCTTACACGGCTTTTAATTCTTCCCGAAAATCCGAACAAAACCAGGTTTGGGTTGGCCTGGCCAAAGAAACTGCGCATCAATTGGGAACACCTATTTCTTCTTTAATGGCCTGGATTGAATTGTTAAAGGATAAATTTAATGCCGAAAACGACCCGTTGTTGCTGGAGATGGACAACGATGTAAAACGGCTGGAAATTGTGGCCGACCGCTTTTCCAAGATCGGCTCGAAACCAATATTAGAAGTGCATCCGGTTTATGATGTGGTAAAAGATTATGTAGATTATTTTAAAGTGCGGGTTTCCAACAAGATCGGTTTTGAACTGAACGGCGATGAAAATCTGCAAGCAGGTTTAAATATTCCGCTGTTTGACTGGGTGCTGGAAAACCTGCTTAAAAATGCCGTAAATGCCATTGAAGGAACCGGACAGATTAAAGTGCAGATTTTAGGCAGTGCCGCAAAAAAATTAGTTTATATTGATGTGAGCGATACGGGAAAAGGTATTCCGCGTTCCAAGTTCCTCACCGTTTTCCGTCCGGGATATACCACCCGCAAACGGGGTTGGGGTTTAGGCCTTTCGCTCACGAAACGGATGATACAGAATTACCACAACGGGCAGATCTTTGTGAAAGATTCTGAAATTGGCAAAGGCACTACTTTTCGTATCGTTTTAAAAAGCATTCAAGCAAGATGAACAAACCGAAGCCGGACGAGTACGCACCGTTTTATAAAGGTTATGTTGAAATGGTTGGTGAAGATGATGTGCTGGAAAAGCTTTCATCCAACCGAAAAAAAACCTATTACTTCTTTTTGTCAATTCCTGATGAAAAGGCAGGTTTTGCTTATGATGAAGGAAAATGGACGATAAAAGAAGTATTAGGGCATATGATAGATACGGAAAGGGTCATGAGTTACCGCCTGCTCCGGTTTTCCCGGGCCGACCAAACACCGCTGGCCGGTTTTAACGAAAACTTTTACACTTCCAGGGCAAACTACAAAGAGCGGGGTTTAGAAGATCTGGCAGATGAATTCAGCGCACTGCGCAAAGCCAATTTGTACCTCTACAAAAACCTGAACGAGGGGCAATTGAAAATAAAAGGCAGAGCCAGCAATGCTTTGGTTTCGGTAAAAGCGTTGCTGTATATTATTGCCGGCCACGAAATGCACCATATCAACATCATCAAAGAAAGATACCTGTAAAAGAAGCATCTACAATTCTTTCTTTTGGTTTGATTTGCTTTCGATCAGATAAGAAATGAATAGGCCCAATCCACCGAAAATGGCAATCAAGGCAAAATAAATTGCCGTTGTATCAACATAATGAAATCTGCTGCTAAACACTAAATAATCCAGTAAATAAGCGATAAACAAACCCAAACCGGCGCCAATCAAAAGTAAACCAAAGGTGAGGCTGAAAGAACGGTTATCTTGTTTTTTCGTAAAATTAGTTTGGGGTTCCATACCGCGCTCGATCATGGCCATGCGTTCTTTATTTCTTAAATAGTAAATCCCAAAAATCAATAAGAACAATCCTACAAATGTTATGATCGGAATTAATACTGCTAATTGATTTGCGTCCATTTTTATTTAATTTAAATTGTGAATTTGTTGTTTTGCAACTTATGACCACTTCCTTTTAAACCAGGTTACACCCTCAGCATAATAATTTTAGGTTGATAAAAGAAGTATTGGTTTTGTTTGATGAAGATTTCTCTATTCGTTCAATCAAATTGCAAGGGCCGCCAGAAAGATCATCACCCAGGTGCGTGGGGCCGAACGGGTGCGCGGCCGAGCGATCAGCCGTTCTTGACTTTTTGGTTCTTTTTGGTCAAGCAAAAAGAACGTTAAGAGGGCGAAGACCCGATCATATAAAATACTTTGTAAAAGAAGTATTTTTGTTAGCAAACCTATGGTTGCTGATATTACGTTCTTTTGTCTTGATACAAAAGAACCAAAAGATCAAGCATTTCGGATCGCCTCCGGGCGAAATGCAGCCCTGCGCGCCTGGGTGGCTACCGTTCTGGTCATCATCTTTCTGGTGCTTGCAGTCATCCCAAAGTTGGTCGAAAAAATTTTTTCAAATAAATAATTTACTTGAATGAAGATGCTCGATCGTTCAAAATAATAAACAAATTTATATCGATAAAAGAAGCATCGGCTGTAACCTACATTTGGTTACCGGCGTCATAGCCAATAATCGATGCAAAATACAAAAAGCGATATAGAACTGATCTGCCAGGTGCTGGCCGGAAACCAATCTGCTTATGCGGTTTTGGTGAAACGCCATCAGCGTTATGTATTTACTTTAGCCCTGCGGTTTGCCAAGAAAAGGGAAGATGCGGAAGAGATTGCGCAGGATTGTTTTGTTAAAGCTTATAAAGCGCTGGCTCAATTTCAGCAGCAATCGAAATATACGACCTGGTTGTATCAAATTGTTTATACGACTTCGATGACTTTCCTTCGGAAGAAAAAACTGCCAACCGATTTAATGGATGACGATGCTGTTTTTATGCAGGTAAAACTGGTGACTTCGGATTTAAAGTTGGACAGTGCCGAACAAAAGTCGAGATCGTATTATGTTAATTTAGCCATCAGTCAGTTGCTGCCAGATGATGCAGCGATTTTAACATTGTTTTACCAGGGCGAACAATCGCTGGAAGAAATAGCCGGGGTAATGGCAATGGAAACAAATACGGTTAAGGTAAAACTGCACCGCGCCCGCCAGCGTTTAAAACAGCAACTGGAAGGCTTGTTAAAACAGGAAGTGAGGGAATTGTTATGAACAACATGGAAGAACAGCTTTGGAATTATATCGATGGTTTTTGTACCGAAGAAGGGCAAAAAGCCATTAGCCGTTTAATTGAGCAGGATGAAAATTACCGCCAAAAATATGCGGAGTTGATGGCTTTCCGGGAAAACATGAAAGCAATTGAACCGGAAGAACCCGGCATGGGTTTTACGTTTAAAGTGATGGAGGCTATCCGGGCTGAACATGCAAGTAAACCATTGAAAACGAATATTGACCAGCGTATTGTCCGTGGCATAGCTGCTTTTTTTATCTGTTCGATCTTAGTGCTTTTGGGGATTGTTTTTGCCAATATCAATTGGTCTGCTGCTGCTTCAACCATGCCGCTTCCCGAAATTAAATGGCTTGCAGTAACCAACTATTTAAATCCTATAGTTATAAAAGGTTTTTTGTTTTTTGATATTGTCCTGGGATTGTTTTTTTTCGATCAATACTTTAGAAAATGGTTTTTGCACAAAAAATAGCTTTAATTTTAGAACAAATTAATCTTAAGCAGTTAAACGAATATGGCAAAAGCAACAATACAAGTAATCGAAGCTTTACAAAAAACAGCAGCAAATCTGCAAAACAAAGCGCCTTATCAGTGGGGCCACATGGGTAGTTGCAATTGCGGAAATTTGGCACAGGTGGTTACAAATCTGGACAAAGCGGCCATACACCAGGAAGCGATGCGGCGGCATGGCGACTGGAACGAACAGTTATTTGATTATTGCCCGCAAAGCGGTTTGCCCTTCGATCATATTATTGACACAATGCTGGATTTTGGTTTTACCCGGTCAGACCTCGCACATTTGGAAAAACTTTCTGATGACCGCGTTTTAGCCAATCTCCCGCAAGGGAAGCAATACCTGTTGCACAACAAAAGCGAAGACGTGATCAAATATTTACAAAGCTGGGCCAATTTGCTGGAAAACCAGATGATTTCTGGTATGATAATTGAAGAATTATTATTTGAACCAGTAGAAATATTGGTTTAATTGTGATAAGGTTTAGGTTGAAAGCTCCACGGACACCGTTTCGTGGGGCTTTTATTTTTTATGCCTGTTTAACTTTACTTTTCTTGATTCCCTCCGGTTTCTTTATGTAATCACAAAAGCTTAAGTAATTTCCTATTTAAGCCTGCTCATTTCCAATGAGAAATTTTTAATTATTATTTAGTGTTTTGTTTATTTTAATCTAAATTAGCCTGAACCAATTATTAAAATTATGAGAAACAAACACCTACTAATTCTTGTGGCTTTATTTGCCTTACTTATTTATGCCTGTAAAAAAGAGCATGTTTTTGAAAACGGGCAAACAACCAATGCCGCAATTAAATTTACAGTAAGCAACGCTAAAAGTTATTTAGACAGCACCCTTAAAACAAATTCTACAACAATTAAGATCTCCGGTACACAAGGCAGTTCCACACCTGCCGCCTTTGATGGTCATTTATTTTGGGACAAGGCCAAAGCCTTTTTAAACAACCGGTTTGAAGTGGTGGAAGTACCGCTGGCATTGGATTATAAAGAAACAAGTTTCTACAAACTTGGCGGCGATACTTCTGCTTATGTTACAGACAAAGCCGTTGCCGAAGCTTCTTTTGCCCGTGCCTTGATCTACCGGGACAGCACTCAAAAAATAATCGACAAACGTATCATCACTTATATCCCAGACAAAAGCTACTTAGCGAAAAACCCTGATCCATCAGCTAACAACTGGCTGAACAGCATGGACAAAAAGTTTAGCGGCTATATAGAATACCGCAGCTGGGGCAACGAAGTAAATATGGTCATCAGGATACTTGCAGGCAAAGTAGTCCGTGTATATAATGTGTCTGCAGCACCAAACAACGATGCTGCCGGTGTTAAAACCCAGGGCTTAAAAACAAATGACGTAACATGTATTACCTACAGGATACCCGCTTCTACAACAGTTACTACAGTTAACGGCACTTACTACGCCGATTATACCGGAGCTAGGTACTGCACTATATGTTCCAGCCCAAGTGATGACGATAATTTTAATCATAATAGGCCTCCCATGCCTCCTGCTGATTGGCAACCTGTATATAGTGAAGGCGGCGGTGGTGGAGGAGGAGGAGGTGGTGGTGGTGGTACATCAACGATTACTAACAACATTGTTGATAAATGTCTTAATTCTATGGTTGCTGATATTATTAAAAAAGACATTAAATTCAATGTTAATGAAACTCTGAATTCGATATTTAATACCAATAAAGATTTTAATTTAAATTTTAAAGATATGCCTTTAAGTTCAAATACAGATGGAGTAACAGATTTAATTTCTGGTAACACACAACTTGGAGCTTTAAATATTGAAATTACGTTAAACTCGTCTACGCTTCCCAATGCTTCAAAAGAATATATTGCTGCTACAATTCTTCACGAATCACTACATGCATATTTTAGATATAATAATGCAATATTGGATCATCAAGTTATGTCAACTAATTATATAGGATGGTTTGGAAAATCAATGAAGAATATGTTTCCAAACTTAAGTGATTATGATAATGAATCTTTAGCGTGGGGAGGTTTATATACAACTTTTGAATGGTCACAAAAAGATTCTTCTAGTAAAAATTTCGCGCTACAAATCAATAAAAGCTATAAGGACGGTACATCAGGAGTTAAATGTCAATAATCATAAAAAATGAAAATTATAAATATAGTTTTACCTGTTATACTACTTATAATTGGATATACTGATCGCACATTTAAAGATTTTAAAAGATATATCGCTTTTTCATATAGGATACCAAGTTCAGTAAAAGAAGATTGTAATTGGCATTATGCAGTTATATTAATTGAAACGGACAAACTATGTCATATAAAAACCTTATCTGTTTTAAACGAAGTTTCAAATGATATGCAAAATAGCTTTAATATTATCAAAAAGTATAAATTTCCAATCGATGAAAACCTGAATGAAAAATCTATTGTATTTTGTTTATCGCTTGATAATCATAAAGAAGATTGTGTAGTACCAAATACAAGGAATTATTCTCCAAGTGAAGTGTTACAAAGCGTTTTGTTTTACT